>OLRS01002407.1_pt1 | contig 14779 bp, 9 predicted proteins | sample 1673171 | NCBI WGS metagenome assembly OLRS01 (sample SAMEA3136762, study PRJEB25190) | human gut metagenome | biome: human gut; feature: human-associated habitat; material: faeces | place: Austria | collected 2013
CTCATTACTGTACTGGCTATGACCGTCGGCATGCTGGCAGGCTGCGGCGGATCTTCTGACAAGGCTTCTGCGGATACAAAGACAGACGCAGAGTCCACCACAACAGAGGGAGAGGCTTCCCTGGCAGACGTCAAGGTAGGTTTTATTTTCCTGCACGATGAGAATTCCACATATGACCTGAACTTCATGAACGCCGCAAAAGAGGCTTGCGAGAAGCTGGGCGTCGAGTACATGACCAAGACCAATATTCCGGAGGGTCAGGAGTGCTATGAGGCTGCATGCGAGCTGGCGGACGCAGGCTGCAACTTCATCTTCGCAGACAGCTTCGGACATGAGGATTACATGATTGAGGCAGCCAAGGAGTATCCGGAGGTACAGTTCAGCCACGCAACCGGAACCAAGGCGCATACAGAGAATCTGGACAATTTCCACAACGCATTCGCTTCTATCTATGACGGACGTTACCTGGCAGGTATCGCCGCAGGCATGAAGCTGAATGAGATGATTGACAATGGCGATATTACCGCAGAGCAGGCTAAGATTGGTTATGTCGGAGCATTTACTTACGCAGAGGTTATCTCCGGTTACACATCCTTCTTCCTGGGCGCGCGTTCCGTATGCCCGACTGCTACCATGGAAGTAACCTTCACAGGTTCCTGGTACGATGAGACAGCAGAGAAAGAGGGAGCAAACAAGCTGATCCAGGACGGCTGCGTTCTGATCAGCCAGCATGCAGACTCCATGGGAGCTCCGACCGCATGCGAGACCGCAGGCGTACCGAACGTATCTTATAACGGAAGCACCGAGAGCGCATGCCCGAACACCTTCCTGGTATCCTCCAGAGTCAACTGGGAGCCGTACTTTGAGTATGCTATCAACTGCGTGGCAAACGGAGAAGCCATCGACGCTGACTGGACAGGAACCCTGGCAACCGGTTCTGTAGAGCTGAGCACCCTGGGAAGTGCAGTGGCAGAGGGAACCCAGGAAGCCATCGACGAGGCAAAGGCCAAGATCGAGTCCGGCGAGCTGCATGTATTTGACACCTCCACTTTCACGGTAGAGGGTCAGGAGCTGACCAGCTATCAGGCAGACGTAGATACCGATGCAGATTACACACCGGATCATGAGGTCGTAAGCGACGGATACTTCCATGAGTCCGAGTACCGTTCCGCTCCGTACTTTAATGTAAACATCGACGGCATCAATCTTCTGGATACCGCATTCTAATACGGGCCTGAACGCTTACGCTTAAGTAAAAAGCACAGGGCGGCGCAGCAGCGAATATGCCGCGCCGTCCTTTTGATCCGTTTTGCGGATCCGTCATAAACAAGGGAAGGAAACAAAAGATGGAAACCAAAGTAGCCGCAGTTTCAATGAAAAACGTTACAAAGACCTTTGGCTCTGTAGTTGCCAATGAAAAGGTAGATCTGGATATCTACAAGGGCGAAATCCTGGCGCTTCTGGGCGAAAACGGAAGCGGAAAAACCACGTTGATGAATATGCTGGCCGGTATCTATTATCCGGATGAGGGCCAGATCTTTATCAATGGAAAGGAAGAGGTCATCAAGACCCCGAAGGACGCCCTGAATCTTGGTATCGGCATGGTGCATCAGGAGTTCTCTCTGATCCCCGGCTTTACTGCCACGGAAAACATTCTGCTCAATCGTGAGCCCCAAAAGAAGAACGTCATTTCCGAGGTGTTCGGCCCCCGGCTGAATACGCTCGATTATAAAAAAATGAAGACCAAGGCCGCAGAGGCCATTGACAAAATGGGCGTGGAGATCGACCAGAATATGGTCATCAGCGATATGCCCGTTGGTCATAAGCAGTTCACCGAGATCGCCCGTGAGCTGAGCAAGGACCAGCTCAAGCTGCTGATCCTGGACGAGCCTACCGCCGTTCTGACGGAGAAGGAGGCCGCGGCTCTGCTGGAATCCATCCGGGGCATGGCGTCCCGTGGCATCGCTGTTATCTTCATCACCCACCGGCTTCAGGAAGTCCTGAACGTATGTGACAAGGTAGTCATCATGCGGGACGGCAAGGTAGTGAAGGACACGCCTGCCTCCGAGACCAGCGTGGATGAGATCACCAGGTGCATGGTGGGACGCAGCGTGGACCTCAGTGCGGTCCGGGTCCGATATCCTCGAATCAAACGGTTCTTCTTCCATGGCTACCGTATGTGCCGGAACTCTGGCATTGATGGATGCAGGTGTGAAAATCAAGAAACCGGTATCAGGTATCGCCATGGGATTGATTAAGAATGCAGGCGAAGACAAATATGCCGTATTGTCCGATATCCTCGGTGATGAGGACCACTTGGGCGACATGGACTTCAAGGTGACCGGAACAAAAGACGGTATCACCGCCACTCAGATGGACATCAAAGTGGACGGTCTGTCATACGAAATCCTCGAAAAGGCATTGCTGCAGGCTAAAGAAGGCCGCGAATATATCTTGGGCAAAATCACCGAGTGCATTGCCGAGCCTCGCGAAGACCTGAAACCTCACGCTCCGCGTATCGAGACAATGACCATTCCCAAGGAATTCATCGGTGCTGTCATCGGCCCTGGTGGAAAGATTATCCAAGGTATGCAGGAAGAAACCGGTGCTACCATTACTATTGAAGAAGTGGACAACATCGGTAGAATCGAAATCGCCGGTACCAACAAGAAGAGCATCGATGATGCTATGCGTATCATCAAAGGGATTGTAGCTGTCCCCGAAGTAGGCGAAGTCTACAAAGGCAAGGTACGCTCCATTATGCCTTACGGTGCATTCGTTGAATTCCTGCCGGGTAAGGACGGCTTGCTCCATATCTCCGAAATCGACTGGAAACGTCTGGAAACAGTAGAAGAAGCCGGTATCAAGGAAGGTGATGAAATTGACGTAAAACTTCTCGACATCGACCCGAAGACCGGAAAATTTAAGCTGTCACGCAAAGTATTGCTTCCGAGACCGGAAAGACAAGAAAGACCGGAAAAGAAATAAGAAATCTCTTATTCTTTAAGTATATAAAGCCTGGTGGAACCCCATCAGGCTTTCTTTTTGTCAATACTGCCAGAAATGGCTCTGAAAAAACAAGGCATAATGCTTGCATATTCCAAAAAGATTATGTTTTTTTGCTATGTAAAGCCTTATATTCCATAAAGAACCTCAATTAATGTCCGGTTTAAGGAGCCTACATACTATGAATCTTTTCTCACGCTTTTTCCAGGAAAACCAAGAAAAGTTTTTGGCTTTTGCTTATTCTTATCTCAGGGATAAAGCAGAAGCGGAAGACGTTGTGATGGAATCCATGATTGCCTTATGGGAAAACCGAGACCGCTGGGAAGAAAACAGTAACCTGCATGCCCTGCTGCTGACCATCATAAAGAACAAAGCCCTGCACGTACTCGAGCACAAGCAGGTGCGTCTGCGAGCGGAAGAAACCATCAGCAGCCACAACCTGCGCGAACTGGACTTACGCATCTCCACCTTGAAAGCCTGCGAACCGGACCAGATATTCAACACGGAAATACAGCATATCGTAAATAAGACCTTACAGGAAATGCCCGAGCAAAGCCGGAAGATATTCATGTTGAGCCGATACCAGAACCTGGCAAACAAGCAGATTGCCGATAGTCTGGACATATCACTTAAAACCGTAGAGGCACACATCACCAAAGTGCTGCGGATTCTCCGGCTGAGACTGAAAGATTATCTTGTTACCATACTCATAATATTAATATCCTAAAAAATGCTTCTACGGAATAGGGTTACCGCCCACTTTCCGGTTATATATACAAAAGGTAAAAAGAGCACGTTTTAGAAAAGAAATAAATTATTGACAATGAACCAAGAGCTATTATATAAATATTTCAAAGGTATTACTTCCGTTGAAGAAGAAAAGATGATACTCGACTGGATAGACGCCTCGGATGAAAACCGGGACATCTTCCTGAAAGAGCGCATGATATACGACATTTCCTTGTTCTCGGACAAGCAGGGAAACAATGAAAAGAAAACGGTGCACATCATGCCGATGCTCCGCTGGGCGGCCCGTATAGCCGCCGTCACCATTGTCGCCATTGCCGGTTATTTCATCACCTCCGACTTTTTATATAACAAGGAGGTGCAGTTGCAAACAGTCACTGTGCCTGCCGGACAACGGGCCCAAATTATCCTCGCCGATGGAACACGCGTATGGCTGAACTCCAAGTCCACCATGAAATATGCCGCCAACTTCGGACGCAACGAACGAAATGTGGAATTGGACGGAGAGGCCTACTTTGAAGTAGCCAAAAACAAGAATATCCCATTCTATGTACATACAGAAACGAACAAGGTAAAAGTTGTAGGAACGAGTTTCAACGTCTGTGCCTACAGTGGGAGCCATGAGTTCGGAACCACATTGGTGGAAGGTATCGTCGATATCTATCCGGCCAACAGCAGCCAGATAATCACCAGGTTGCAGAAAGACGAGGTATTTCTCAATGAAAACGGAAAATGTAGAAAGGCCGTCCTTCCTTCCTATGAATATCTACGCTGGAAAGAGGGACTATACTGTTTTGACGACGCTCCATTCAGCGGTATCCTCGGTAGACTGGAGAAATACTATAATGTAAAGATAACCGTTGCCAGTCCTCAACTGCTGAACTACGGCAGCTTTACCGGCAAGTTCAGAGAGCAGGACGGCATCGAACATATACTGCGGACCATCTCGAAAGACCATCCTTTCAAGTTCCGCATCAACGAAGAAAAGGATTCAATTGTTATATATGAGTAAGAAAAAAAGATCGGAAAGTACCCCCATACTTTCCGATCCGAAACAGTCAAAAATCGACCTTAATCAATTTATTAACTTAACACAGTGACAAAGATATGAGAAAAATTTTGTTGATGAGGCTTTTTTATCTAAAAAAATTAGATTTTAAGCAATTATTGCAAACCTATGAAAATCACATTATTCCTTCTCCTGCTTGTTATATTTCAGGTGTACAGCGGGAACTGCTACTCTCAGAATGCCAGGGTCAGCATTCAAAATGCCCGGCTGAGGGTAGGGCAAGTTCTCGAGCAAATTGAATCGCAAACAGAATACTTATTTGTATATAACAAACAGAACGTCGATGTACGCCGTACCGTCGACATCAATGCAAGCAACCAAACTGTTTCCGAAGTACTTGACCAAATGTTCAAAGGGACAGACATCAAGTATGTGATGGAAGGCAAAAACATCGTTTTAACCAAAAACAGCAGGAGTGCTGAGGATAAGACAGACACTCTGCAGGAAATGGCTATTGTAAGAGGAAAGGTGACGGACTCCAAAGGCGAACCGATTATCGGTGCCAACATTCTTGAAAAAGGGACCGCCAATGGTGTTATCACCAATACCGAAGGAGAATTTAGTATGAATATCCCTCCTTATGCCACTATTGTCGTATCCTACATCAGTTATGAGCCGCAAACCATTGCCCTGAACGGTAGAAATAATCTCCACATCCGGATGGAAGAAAAGAACCTCGCCCTGGAGCAAGTAGTGGTAACCGCCATGGGTATCCAGAAGAAAATGTCCTCATTGACCTATTCTACCCAACAGATAAGCAGCAATGAGCTGACCCGTGCCAAAGAGCCGAACATGATTAATACACTGGCAGGAAAGACGGCCGGAGTACAAATCAATAAAACCGCCAATTTAGGAGGTTCTGCCAAAGTCGTCATTCGCGGTGCACGCTCTGCATTTGCCAGCGGCAACAACCAGCCCTTGTACGTAATTGACGGTGTTCCTATGCTGAACAGCTCAACAGAATCCACCTCCACCGTAATCGGCGGTAACTACGATGGATTGAACCGTGATGCCGGTGACGGGATTTCCAACTTGAATCCGGACGACATAGAAAGCATCAACATCCTGAAAGGTTCTTCTGCCGCCGCGCTTTATGGTTCGCAGGCAGCTAATGGCGTCATTCTGATCACCACTAAAAAGGGAAAGGCCGGACTGCAGCGCGTTACATTCTCCTCCAACCTGACCGTAAGTCACGCCATCAGTACCCCCGAATTCCAAAATACATACGGCCGGAACGAAGATGGCGGTACGGCAAGCTGGGGTACAAAAGGCAATGTAACGGACTATGACAGCATAGGCGAGTTCTTCAGCAATGGCATCACCACTTTCAATTCGCTGGCTATCACTACCGGAAATGAAAAGGTACAAACTTATTTCTCATACGCCAACACCACGGCTAAAGGAATTGTGGACAATAACAAACTACAGAAGAATAACCTGAACCTACACGAAACGGCCAGCCTCTTCAACAACAAGCTGAAACTGGACGGCATTGCAACACTAATGACCCAAACCGTCAAGAACTCCCCTGCTACCGGCGGCTATTATCTGAATCCGCTGGTCAGCTTGTACAGTTTCCCACGTGGCGTAGACATGAGCACTTACAGAGAAAACTTTGAAACGTGGAATGCCGACCGCAATATGATGACACAAAACTGGATTGAAAAGAATGGAGATGGTACCGTCAGTGAATGGGGACAGAATCCCTACTGGCTGAAAAACCGCGTGCTCAGTGGCTACAAGCGTTATCGCGCTGTGGCATCGGCCAGAGCCAATCTGCACATTACGGACTACTTCAGCCTGCAGGTACGGGGTAATGTGGATTATATCAGTGATAAATTCGACAATAAGATGTATGCCACTACAGCTCCCAACATCGCCGGCAAATACGAGGACAAGGAAAACGGACGTTACATCTGGTCGGACAGCCAGGAAATCCAAGTCTACGGTGACGCAATGGTCTTGTTCAACAAGGAATTTGATGACTTTTCCCTCAATACGGCACTGGGAGCCAGCATCAACATGAGTAAAGTCAATTCACTGACGATAGACTCAAGGCTTGCTTCCCTCTACAAACCGAATGTATTTACCGTCCCCAATGTAGTGATGGACTCCAAAGCAGCCGTAAATCAGAGCATCGACAGCAAACGCACGCTCCAATCAGTATTTGCCACCATGCAGTGGGGCTGGAAAGGACTACTATACTTGGACATTACCGCACGTAACGACTGGTCATCCACATTAGCCCACACAGACAGCAAGAATACCGGATTCTTCTATCCCTCCATAGGAGCTACCTGGATTCTTAACAAAACCTGCTCCCTGCCCAAATGGATAAGTTTTGCAAAAGTGCGCGCTTCATGGGCGGAAGTCGGTAATGACCTCCCGATAGGAATCACCAATCCGGTAGACATCATCATGGTAGGCGGCAGTATCAATGTAAATACCGTAGAACAGCGCGGTGACCTGAAACCGGAAATCAGCAGCTCCATCGAATTCGGTACAGAATGGCGCTTCTTCCATCACCGCTTCGGAATAGACTTCACTTGGTATCAGACCAATACCAAGAACCAGTTGTTGAGAATGGACAATCCTACGGGCTCCACCTATAAATACCGGTATGTCAATGCCGGAAAAATACGTAACCAGGGTTTTGAACTGACGGTAGACGCCACTCCGCTACTATACAGAAACTTTTCGTGGAAGAGTCTCATCAACATGTCCGCCAACAAGAACAAAGTAGTGACCCTGCATCCTGACTATCCAGAATTTTCCTACTACGAAGAAGGTTTCAACGCAGGCTATCAGATGCGCGTCAAAGAAGGAGGCAGCCTGGGGGATATTTATGGAAATGCTTTCCGCCGTAACGAGGATGGCAGCATCATGGTTGATGAAACCAGCAAAAGGCCTTTAGGAAATACCGGAAACAAGGATTTGCTTGGGAATGCCAATCCTGACTTCACCATGGGATGGAGCAACACACTTACCTACAAGAACCTGGAGCTCTATTTCCTGATAGATTTCCGCTTTGGCGGCGAAGTCATGTCACTGACACAGTCTGAGTTGGATGCCAACGGCGTGACCAAAGTCACCGAAGATGCCCGCACCCGGGGATATGTAGAATACCAGGGACAGAAGTTCAACGACCTGAGAGCATTTTACAGCGCAGTAGGCGGCAGAAATGCCATCTCCGAATATTATATGTACGACGCAACCTGCATCAGACTCCGTGAAGTATCACTGAGCTATTCTTTCCCGAAAACGATACTGGAAAACAGTAGATTCATAAAGGGAATCGACGTATCATTGGCAGCGCGCAACTTGTGTTTCTTAAAGAAGGAAGCACCGTTCGACCCCGATGCAGTAATGTCCGTAGGCAACAACAATCAAGGAGTAGACGTGTTTGGCATGCCTACTACCCGGAATATCGGCTTTAACCTAAGATTAACCTTTTAAAATGAATACCTTATGAAAAACAAGTGCATCATATTCCTTTTCTGCCATAGCATATTGCTGCTTGCAGCTTGCACCGGCGGTTTTGAGAACGACAACGAAATCAAGGGAGGTTTCTCGGACGACAAAAAGGAAATAGATTTCCAGAACCTGACTGCTCCATTCGAACCCATACAGTCGGGTATCTACTTCAATATAGGTTCTGTTGGCTTAAATTGGGTATGGCAGATGACACAATCCCTGAACCATGACATGTTCTCCGGCTACTTCATGGACCCTATTCCTAAATTCATGAAATCCAACGCCTGCTACAACCTGAACTCAGGCTGGACCAATGCCGCATGGCAATGTACTTACGGATATGTCTACACGGAGGTGCAGAAGGCAGAAAAGAACTTTTATGGCAATGACAACTTGAAAGGCTACCTCGGCATTACCGAAATTTTGAAAGTGGAACTGATGCACCGCATTGCCGATACATACGGTCCGCTGGTCTACCATCAACTGGGTGAGACACCCCGGGTTTACGGACAGCAAGAAGCCTATACACGCTTCTTTGCAGACCTGGACGAAGGGCAGCAATTGATAAGGGAATACCTGGACGAGGGCGGTGACAACAACAAATTCAAAGAGTATGATATGCTGACCAACGGCAAGACCTTGAAGGAGTGGTTAAAGTTTGCCAACTCACTACGTTTGCGCCTTGCCATGCGCATCTCCAATGTAGATGCAACACTTGCCAAAGACCAAGCAACCAAAGCACTGAATGACAATCAAGGTGTACTGGAAGGTGCAAGGGAAACCATCGCTGTAATGGGCAAGAACTATATCAATCCTTTGTGTGCCGTTGCCGGTTGGGGTGAAGTCTACATGAATGCCTCGATGGAATCCATTGTCAACGGTTATGAGGACCCGCGTGGCAAGAAATGGTATAACACCGCCCTTCTCGAAGGTTATCAAAAACAGTTGTTAGGCATTCCCATCGGCTTACCCATGAAAGACGGTGACGCCAACATTTACAGTTTTTGCTCTTCCCTCAACACAAGTACCATCGGCGAAAAGACCGGAGCCGTATTGATGAGTGCGGCGGAAGTCTGGCTGCTCAGGGCCGAAGCAGCCCTCCGCGGCTATACCAAAGAGAATCCCCGCACATGCTATGAATACGGGGTAAGTACTTCATTTACACAGTGGGACTGTGCTGGTGCCTCCGAATATCTGGAAAGCGACAAAACCCCTGCCGATTATAAAGATGTAGTCTCGGGCGGTAAGGTAGGCAAGGACATGAAAGCCTTGATTACCATATCCCCCAAATGGGAAGAAGATGCAGACATAGAGACGAAACTCGAAAAGATTATTACCCAGAAGTGGCTGGCATGCTGGCCCGAAAGTTATGAGGCATGGGCTGAGCAACGCCGTACCGGATACCCCAAACTTTTCAAGGTCCAAAACAACACCGGAAAAGTGATTGATACGGATATCATGATCCGCCGCCTTCCGTTCTCGACGGACGCCGCCACTGCCGACCCGGCACAATACGCCACCCTCACGGAAAAACTGGGTGGCGCAGATAACGGCGCCACCCGCCTTTGGTGGGATACGGGGAAAAACTCTTTCTAGAACAGACTCCACGCAACCGTAAGCCCTGCCATCACAATGGCTACCATGCTCATCAGCTTGATTAGGATATTCAAGCTCGGACCGGATGTGTCCTTGAACGGGTCTCCTACGGTGTCACCCACGACTGTAGCCTTGTGGACTTCACTGCCTTTGCCGCCAAAGTTGCCTTCTTCCACATACTTTTTGGCATTATCCCATGCACCACCGGCATTTGCCATGAAGATGGCAAGCACGAAACCACTGCTCAATCCGCCAATCAGCAGGCCGAGCACACCGGGAACACCGAAAATAAGTCCCGTCGCAATCGGAGCAATGATAGCTATCAGTGACGGAATCACCATCTCGCGTTGCGCCCCTTTCGTCGAGATTGCCACACAACGCTCATAATCAGGCTCCGTTTCTCCCGTAAGGATTCCCTTGATTTCGCGGAACTGGCGGCGCACTTCGTCTACCATATGGGCCGCTGCACGCCCTACCGCATTCATCGTCAATCCACAGAAAAGAAATGCCATCATCGAGCCCAGAAACATACCGGAAAGAACTTTCGGATTCATCAGCGTCACATCGTAGTGATGCATAAAGTCGAAGAAAGTGGCATCTTGAAGAGCCACGGCATCGCCATGAGGAAGCGACAGTTCGGTAGTCCCGAGGCGGGTCAGCCCGATACGGATTTCCTCGACATAAGAGGCCAGCAAAGCCAATCCCGTCAAAGCGGCGGAACCGATGGCAAAGCCTTTGCCCGTAGCGGCTGTAGTATTGCCCAAGGAGTCAAGCGCATCGGTACGCTTACGCACCTCTTCACCCAGACCGGACATTTCCGCATTGCCACCCGCGTTGTCAGCTATCGGTCCGTAAGCATCTGTAGCAAGCGTGATGCCCAATGTAGAAAGCATACCTACTGCGGCAATGCCAATACCATAGAGCCCCAGACCCACATTAGAGAAGTCGAAGCCCGAAGCAAAGAGATAAGAAGCAATGATACCTATCACCACGGCAATCACCGGAATAGCCGTAGAAAGCATTCCCAAGCCTATACCGGAAATTATGACTGTCGCCGGACCGGTCTTTCCGCTTTCACTCAGCTTTTGGGTAGGACGGTAGGATTGGGAAGTATAGTACTCCGTAGACCGCCCGATGATGATACCTACTATCAAACCCACTATCACGGAGCAGGAAATCCACAGCCAGTTGTCCAACTTCAGCAACCACAGGATAAAGAAAGTGGCGACAACTATCAAAATAGAGCTGAGATTAGTACCGAAAGCCAGTGAGTTCAGCAAGTCCTTCATCTTCGCATTCTCTTTGGTACGCACGGAGAAGATACCGATAATGGAAAGCAATATTCCGACGGCTGCAATCAGCATCGGAACGATTACGGCCTTGAACTGCATCAGCGTATCACCCGAGTGGATAAAAGCCGCAGCACCGAGGGCAGCCGTAGCAAGGATAGAACCGCAATAACTTTCGTACAAATCAGCCCCCATACCTGCCACGTCGCCTACATTGTCGCCTACATTATCCGCAATCGTGGCAGGATTACGCGGGTCGTCTTCGGGGATACCGGCTTCCACCTTTCCCACAAGGTCGGCACCTACATCGGCAGCTTTTGTATAGATACCGCCACCTACGCGTGCAAACAATGCCTGCGTGGAAGCGCCCATACCGAAAGTCAGCATGGTAGTGGTAATGATGCAGAGTTTATGGGTGGGAGTCATTACATCTTCCGGAATTACAGCATTCAGCAACAGATACCAGAAAGATATATCAAGCAAGCCAAGGCCAACCACTACCAGTCCCATCACCGCACCGCTACGGAAAGCCACGCGTAGTCCGGCATTCAGCGATGTGCGTGCCGCATTGGCAGTGCGAGCCGATGCGTAGGTGGCCGTCTTCATACCCAAAAAGCCGGAAAGTCCGGAAAAGAATCCTCCGGTAAGGAAAGCAATCGGCACCCAGGAGTTCTGCACTCCGAAACCGTATGCCATAATGGAGAAAAGGATAACCAGCCCCAGAAATACCCAGCCCACAATCTTGTATTGTTGGCGAAGGTAAGACATAGCACCTTTGCGCACAGCAGCGGCAATCTTAATCATCTGAGGCGTACCCTCACTCTCTTTCATCATCTGACGATGGAAATACCAGGCAAAACAAAGTGCCATAATAGAAGCGGCTGGAACCAGCCAGAATAGGATTTGGTCCATAGCATTTATTCGTATTAAAAGGTTGAACGAAAGCCTAAAAATATTGATTTGAAACGAAATAAGCAAATGAAAAAGAAAAGAAATCCAAGCAAGCATGTATTTATACTGGCGAATAAAACAACAAGCAGTACCCTTTTTTACCTATTTTTTGTATTTAATGAGAAGAATAGAGCACATATAGATATATATTACAACTTTTATAGTACCTTTGCAACAAGTAAACAAGCTAAAAACAAAGGCATTATGAAACCAATCTATTCTAACCTAACATGCAAGATGCTGGCTTTGACATTATGCAGCATTATGCTGGCATTCCTATCCATAGGATGCGAACATGACGTCTACAATCCCAATAATGGAAAAGACGATGAGAAGACTCCCAACTCTTTTGATTTTTCTACGACATCTTCCATCCAAGTAAACGTAAAGTATGATGTCCCCGAAGGCTATAAAGTACTTTTTGAAATCTATCTTGAAGACCCGTTCACGATTGACAAAGATGGCCAGATTATAAAACGCACAGACCTGGAACCGGTCATCAGACGCATGACAGACGGTAACGGTGCATATAGCGGCAAGGAAATCATCAATTCGGACCATGGGGACGAAGCATATATCTATACTTCTTATATAGGGGTCCCCACCCTCTTCAAAACAGTTATTGCAGGAGATGCCATTACTGCCGACATCAAATGGGATTCCACCGATGATAATCCGCAAACACGGGCGGAGGGATGGCAGGCACCCAAAGGATACCATGTATTAGGAACATGGAGCTCCAAAGGATATCCTCATTATTTAGACACAGACAACAAAATCACAATTCCCGGTGATGTATTGACAATCATCAATACGACCTTGAAGGAAGGAGGCACATGCCCTAAGCAATACCGACAAGCCATAGATTTTGAAATCAATGATCCGGAAGGGCGCAATGCGGAAGTATCCATCCGGATAATTGGAGGAACCAGCGGTGCAGCGAGCGCCTTTGGCTATTATTGCTATAGGGCAGACGCATCTTTAAGTGAAATTAAAAAAGCCCCCAAATGCATTGTTTTTCCAAACACTCTGATGGATAATTATTATAATAAAAAGGCTTCCGGACTACAAGGCGGTGAAAGTGTAAAGCTTCATTACATAGACCCCGACGGAGTGGACCAAGGCACCGTATTTCCCAATGGAGTAAAAATCGGATGGTTCCTATTGAATGACAGCTTCTATGGCGGAAACAATAAGCCTTTCTACTCTACTACAAAGCTGAATGGGGACGGCCGTACACATACAGCTGCATTCCGCATCGATGATTTTGTCGTATTGTCCTTTGAAGATTGGACAGACCAAGACTATAATGATATACAATTCAACGTATGGTCCAACCCCATCGAAGCCATCATCAATCCGGATATTCCTGATATCAAACCTGACGGTGGCAACGAGGATAAGAAATACAGTCTGGAATACAAAGGAATCATCGCTTTCGAAGATAATTGGCCCAGAAAGGGTGACTATGACTTGAATGATGTTATTGTAAAATACCAGTCCGTATTGAACTTCAATGATGCCAATCAGGTCCTTTCTACAGAAGACACCTATGAGTTGCTTTGGTCCGGTGCCACTTTCAAAAATGGTTTCGCTTACCAACTGAATACAGAACGCAGCAATATGTCAACTGAAATATTGGAAGCCCCCACAAGTTTCAACGGACAAGGACTGGATACAGACCTTTCCAAAGCTACCGTCAATGTATTTCTAAGTGCGCTCGATGTAACAGAGAGAAATACAAAAACCGCTACATATAAGATAAAGAACACCTTCAAGACTCCACTATCACACGAAACGCTTGGAATTCCCCCTTATAATCCATTCATCATGGTACATGACGAATTGGAAGAATCACGCATCGAAGTGCATTTGGTCAACTATCCTCCTACTGAAAAGGCAGACATGGCTCTATTCCATACCGAAGAGGATTTGTCCTCTGTACCGACAAGCTATTATGTAGCCAATGGCAACTATCCTTTTGCCATTCATCTAAGTGGAGCCACAAACTTCAATACTCCTGAAACCCAGCCGATAGACAAGAGCTTTGAACATTTTATGGATTGGGTCAATTCCAATGGAACAGATTATAAGGATTGGTACAAATAACCGATAAAAGATACTCCTTATAAAGAAAATGGCAACCATTCACAGGGTTGCCATTTCTTATATCTTCCTATGTTGTAATATAGTAGAGCGAACTTATTCCACCGTTACAGCCGTACCGCATGCCGTAACCATCAACATGCTGCCACTGCCTCCTACCGTTTCATAGTCCAAGTCTACACCAATCACGGCATTGGCACCCATAGCACGGGCATGTTCTTGCATCTCGCGCAAGGCTATATCTTTAGCTTCGCGCAGCACTTCTTCATAAGAGCCACTTCGCCCACCCACCACGTCGCGGATGCTGGCAAAGAAATCGCGGAATACATTGGCACCGATAATCGTTTCACCGGAAACGATGCCATAATAGCGGGTGATACGTCCACCCTCAATAGTCGGGGTTGTTGTTACTAACATAATTCATTTTTTTAGTTGTTGACATATTAGACGCAAGGAATGAAAGAAAGGTTGCAAAGCTTTGCTTTGGTCAGAACATCCGGCTGACACGAACTATACCTGCCACCAGCACATCTATCTCCTC
>OLRS01002411.1_pt1 | contig 14762 bp, 9 predicted proteins | sample 1673171 | NCBI WGS metagenome assembly OLRS01 (sample SAMEA3136762, study PRJEB25190) | human gut metagenome | biome: human gut; feature: human-associated habitat; material: faeces | place: Austria | collected 2013
AACACACTGGAACGGGATTTTACACTGAAAGAAACTGTCCGGATTGAAAATTTTGATAAGGATACGCTGAAAACATTAAACTTATATGACGATGTAAATGGATTCAATAATGCGGCAGGAATTTTGGCAGATAAAAATCATTTCCCCGGAATTGATATTGTCAAATTCGGAGAAAACATCAGTATCATTCAAAAGAGATCAACCTTTGAAAATATATCGGTTTTAGAGGTATATGAAAAGGCAATCGAGGTATTCAGAGACTATTATCAATACGAAGTAATACAAGGTGCCGATCGAAAGAAAATGGAGAAAATACCGGAAGCTGCTTTTCGAGAAGCAATCGCCAATGCTCTGATTCATAGAGTATGGGATGTGGATTCACAAATCAGAGTTTCGATGTTTGATGATCGAATCGAAATTGTTTCTCCTGGTGGATTACCGTCTGGAATCACAGAGGAAGAATATCTGTTTGGAAAGCTTTCTGTTTTAAGAAATAGAAATCTTGCCAATGTATTTTATAGATTAGGATTCGTAGAGATATTTGGAACGGGAATTACAAGAATAAAACAACTCTATGCGGAAGCTTTGATAAAACCGGATTTTGAAGTTTCGGAAAATGCTATAAAAATTGTGCTTCCGATATTTGAAAAAAATGCTGATCTGACAGAAGATGAAATTGTAGTTTATAAGCTTTTGAGCAAGACGATGCTGAAGCCGATCAGCGAAGTTGCACCGTATGTACCTTTTGGTAAATCAAAGACAACAAAGATACTGAAAGGTATGTGCGAAAAAGGTGTGATCACAGTGGAAGGAAAAGGCAAGGGTACAAAATATATCATTAGTTAAGTCATAGATTCCTGAAACAATGTTTCGGAAATTCAAAGAAAGCAACAGGTAGTAACAACTTGCTCAATCTTGCTCTGATTTGCCACAATCTGTAATTTCAGAGCATATCACAATAACCACGGAAATCCCTTGCAAAACAGGGCATTCCGGGGCAATTCAAGGAGAAATAAAACAATGATAAAGGTACTTTTTATCTGCCTCGGCAACATCTGCCGCAGCACCATGGCTCAATATGTTATGCAGGATCTGGTCACCCGCCACGGCCTTGCGGAGCATTTTTACATCAATTCCGCTGCCACCAGCATGGAGGAAATCGGTAACCCGGTGCATCGCGGTACCCGGGCGAAGCTGAAAGAGGTGGGTATTCCCTGCGGAGACCATCGGGCGGTGCAGATGCAGCGGTCCGATTATGACAAATATGATTATATCATCGGCATGGATAGCTGGAACCGCCGGAACATGATGCGGATTCTTGGCAAAGACCCTGAAGGAAAAGTGTCTTTGCTGTTGGATTATACAGACCATCCGCGGGATATTGCAGATCCCTGGTATACGGGGAACTTTGATGCGACCTATGACGATGTAAAAGCGGGCTGTGAAGCCCTGTTGACACATATTCAAGAGACAGAAGGGAGAAACTGATAATGATAACCATTGAAAAAGAACTCTGCGTTGGCTGCGGAAAATGTGTGAAAGACTGCATCGCCCACAATATTATTTTAAAAGACGGAAAAGCAGAGCCTAAGCGCGACTGCTTCCTCTGCGGTCATTGCGTGGCCGTCTGTCCCAAGGCCGCTGTATCCATTCCGGAATACGACATGGTTGAAGTGGAAGATTATGAAAAGGACAGCTTCATTCTGAACTCGGATGTATTACTTCACGCTATTAAATTTCGCCGCAGCATTCGTGATTACAAGGACTGTAAAATTGAGCCGGAGAAAATCGAGAAGTTGATTCAGGCGGGCCGTTATACAGCCACAGCTAAAAATAACCAGAGCAGCCATTTTATTCTGGTGCAGCAGGAGCTTTCAACTTTAAAAGAATTGGTTTGGGATCACATTGACGCGCTGACGCAGATCCCGGCAACAGAGCTTCCGAAGGAACTGATCCCTTTTGCCAGCTTTAACCGTCACAGGAAAGAAAATCCGTCTGACGATTTCCTGTTCCGCAATGCACCCGCTGTCCTGTATATCACTTCCGACTGGGAGCTGGATGCCGGACTGGCGGCCCAGAACATAGAGCACATGGCCATCGCCCAGGGTCTGGGAGTCCTCTACAACGGCTATCTTCAGCGTATCAGCGATCAGAATGAGAACCTGAAAAAATGGCTTGGCATCGAAGGAGAACACATCAAAGCCTGCATGCTTTTGGGCTACCCGAACATCACCTATGCCCGCACTGCGCCGCGGCGTGAAGCCCATGTAACCATTCGCTGATAGAAGATAATAAGAAAGGGCAAAGGAAAGGCCGGGAGAATATTGTCTCCCGGCCTTCGTTATGGATACTTATTTATGCTGGTTCTGGTATTCCAGTGCCGCCGCTACAAATCCACGGAACAGAGGATGGGGACGGTTCGGTCTGGATTTCAGCTCCGGATGAGCCTGGGTAGCCAGGAAGAACGGGTGCTCTTTCAGTTCAATCATTTCCACAATTCTTCCATCCGGCGAAATACCGGATAAAGTCATACCTGCCTGTCGCAGCACTTCACGATAATCATTATTGACCTCATAACGATGGCGATGACGTTCATGAATGGTCTCATCACCGTACAGTTCATAAGCCTTTGTGTCCTTGTCCAGAATACAGGGATAAGAACCAAGCCGCAGGGTACCGCCGATATCCTCGATTCCATCCTGATCCGGCATCAGGTGAATCATCGGGTGTGTGGTATTGGGATCCAGTTCCACACTGTGGGCGTCGTCATATCCGATGACGTGGCGCGCAAATTCTACGATGGCCATCTGCATGCCCAGACACAGGCCCAGGAAAGGAACGTTATTTTCACGCGCATAGCGGATAGCACTGATTTTGCCCTCAATACCACGATCGCCGAAGCCGCCCGGCACCAGAATGCCATCCACATCAGACAGATATTCCGCTGCATTCGCGTCGTTAACCAGCTCGGAGTCCACCCATTTCAGCTCTACTACAGAGTGGCTGGCGATACCGCCGTGCTTCAGGGCCTCCACCACACTGATGTAAGCATCATGGAGCTGGATATATTTCCCAACGATGGCAATGCGAACCTTGGAAGTCGGATGACGGAGCGCGTCCACCATAGCTGTCCAGTCTGTCAGATCCGGCTCCGGACAGGGCAGATGCAGACATTCACAGGCCACCTGCGCCAGATGCTCCCTTTCCATGGCCAACGGAGCCTCGTAAAGATATTCCACATCCAGGTTCTGAAGTACGTGAGAGCTGGGGACATTACAGAACAGCGCGATCTTGTCCTTCAGATGATTATCCAGCGGATGCTCACTTCGGCAGACCAGGATATCCGGCCAGATACCCATACCCTGCAAATCCTTCACAGAAGCCTGAGTCGGCTTGGTCTTCAGCTCGCCGGAAGCTTTGATATAGGGAATCAGGGTTACATGGATGAGAATGGCATTTTCATGTCCTACGTCATGCTGGAACTGTCGAATGGCCTCCAGGAACGGCTGACTTTCGATATCGCCCACGGTACCGCCTACCTCAATAATGGCAATATGCGTCTCATCCTCATTGAAATTGCGGTAAAAACGGCTCTTGATTTCGTTGGTAATATGGGGGATAACCTGCACTGTGCCTCCGCCGTAATCGCCGCGGCGCTCCTTGTGCAGAACAGACCAGTAGATTTTACCGGTGGTAACGTTCGAATTCTTTGTCAGAGATTCATCAATAAAGCGTTCATAATGACCAAGATCCAGGTCTGTTTCAGCACCGTCGTCAGTCACGAATACCTCGCCGTGCTGAACAGGGTTCATGGTGCCGGGGTCAATGTTGATGTAAGGGTCAAACTTCTGCATAGTTACTTTGTAGCCACGGGCTTTCAGAAGACGTCCCAGAGAAGCTGCTGTGATGCCTTTACCGAGACCGGATACAACACCGCCGGTGACAAAGACGTATTTTACAGGCATGTGCGATTCCTCCTTTTGTTATATTTCATAGTGGGATAATAGGTTTCCAAAAATAACTGATTTATTATACTACTGGAGAATGAAAAAATCCAGATAAAAGGAGCCGAAAAAATTAGGGAAATTTCTGTGATTCAGCAAAAAAACAGCAGGAAGGGAGACAGCTCAGCCGCACCACTCGCAAAACCGTTACTGTTCACTTCGTTCTCGGTAACACGCTTCGTGATGCACGGAACCTTGGGCTGAACTTGTTTACAGAAATTTCAGATCTTCCTGTATTGCTTTATCCTTTTCCTGACATTATAATAGAGGTGTTACGTTTGGAAAATAGAGTCTATTTTTCAGAACGTAATCTACAAGGAGGAGAAATATGGAAGAACATAACAACAATTCCAACCGCCCCTCCGGAGGCGGAGATAACAATAAGAATCCGAAGAACCGTCAGAGTATCCTGATGTTCCTCATCATCGCCATGGTAGCGATTCTGTTCTGGAACTACATCGGAAGTATGGGTAACAGCAGCAACACCATCACCTATGACGAGTTCGTACAGATGCTGGACGACGGCAAGGTAGAGAAAGTAGAAATCAACTCCAACAGCCTGAAAATCACAGCCAAGGAAAAGGATGCGCTGGGAAGGCAGCAGATCTATACCACCGGAATTGTACCGGATTATCAGCTCCAGGAGCGCCTGGAAAAAGCGGGAATCGAATATTCCGCACCCATCGAGGACATGAAAGAGGTTATCCTGTCCGCAGTGATTAACATTGTACTGCCGATTTTGTTACTCTGGGGCGCTTTCGCCCTGATTATGCGCAGAATGGGCGGCGGAGGCGGCATGATGGGCATGAACGTCGGCAAGAGCAAAGCCAAGGTTTATATTGAAAAAGACACCGGCGTCACCTTCAAAGACGTAGCAGGCGAAGAAGAAGCGAAAGAATCCTTACAGGAGGTTGTAGACTTCCTGCACAACCCCGGAAAATACGCCCAGATCGGAGCTAAGCTCCCCAAAGGAGCCCTGCTGGTAGGCCCTCCGGGAACCGGAAAAACCCTGCTTGCCAAGGCCGTGGCAGGAGAAGCGCATGTACCGTTCTTCTCCCTGTCCGGATCCGATTTCGTAGAAATGTTCGTCGGCGTGGGAGCATCCCGTGTCCGCGATCTGTTCCAGGAAGCCAAGAAGCATTCCCCCTGCATCATCTTCATTGATGAGATCGACGCCATCGGAAAAAGCCGTGATGGCCGCCTGGGCGGAGGAAACGACGAGCGTGAGCAGACCCTGAACCAGCTTCTCGCGGAAATGGACGGCTTCGACAGTCACACGGCGTGCCTGGTACTGGGAGCGACCAACCGTCCCGAAGTCCTTGACCCCGCGCTTTTGCGTCCGGGCCGCTTCGACCGCCGTATCATCGTAGACAGACCGGACCTGAAGGGACGTGTCGATATCCTGAAGGTTCATTCCAAGAATGTGAAAATGGATGAAACCGTCGATCTGGACGCCATCGCCCTGGCCACCAGCGGAGCCGTAGGATCCGATCTGGCGAATATGATCAACGAGGCGGCCATCCTGGCAGTCAAAAACGGTCGCAAGGCCGTATCCCAGAAAGACCTCTTCGAATCCGTAGAGGTAGTCCTGGTCGGTAAAGAAAAGAAAGACCGCATCATGAGCAAAGAAGAGCGCCGCATCGTATCCTATCACGAAGTGGGACACGCCCTGGTCAGCGCCCTTCAGAAAGACGCTGAGCCCGTTCAGAAAATCACCATCGTGCCCCGTACCATGGGAGCCCTGGGCTATGTGATGCAGGTACCTGAAGAAGAAAAATACCTGAACACCAAAAAAGAAATCGACGCCATGCTGGTAGGCCTCCTGGCAGGCCGCGCCGCCGAAGAAATCGTCTTCGACACCGTCACCACCGGCGCTGCCAACGACATCGAAAAAGCCACCCGCCTGGCCAGAGCCATGGTCACCCAGTACGGCATGTCCGAGAAATTCGGTCTCATGGGTCTGGAAGTCCAGGAAAACGAATACCTGAACGGTCGCACTGTCATGAACTGCGGCGACGCCACCGCAGCCGAGGTAGATACCGAAGTCATGAAGATCCTCAAAAAATCCTATGAGGAAGCGAAGCGCCTCCTCAGCGAAAACCGTGAGGTCATGGACAAGATCGCTGACTTCCTGATCCAGAAAGAAACGATCACCGGTAAGGAATTCATGAAGATCTTCCGTGAGGTCAAAGGCCTTCCGGATCCGGACGACGACACTCCGACCACCATATCGAACAACGAACCAGAAGCATAACGTAACACCTTTCAAAGACAGGCCTGGGCGGAAAAATACATTTCCTAAGGAGCCCCTGATGTGGGGCGAACGGGGAAAAGTATTTTTCCGTCCAGGCCGTCCGTATAAAAGGAGTCCTACCCCATGCAATTCAACATCGAAGAAGAGTTAAAAAAACTCCCCGCCAAACCCGGAGTCTACCTCATGCACGACGAAGCCGACGCCATTATCTATGTAGGCAAAGCCATTTCCCTGAAAAACCGCGTAAAACAGTATTTTCAGTCCAGCCGTAACAAAGGCCCCAAGATCGAGCAAATGGTTACCCACATCGCCCGCTTCGAATATATCATCACCGATTCCGAGCTGGAAGCCTTAGTATTGGAATGCAACCTGATCAAAGAGCATCGTCCCAAATACAACACCATGCTCATGGACGACAAAACCTACCCCTATATCAAGGTTACAACCAACGAGCTCTACCCCCGCGTCCTGTTTTCACGCATGCTGAAAAAGGATAAAGCCAAATACTACGGCCCCTACACCAGCGCCGGAGCAGTCAAAGACACCATCGAACTGATCCATAAGCTGTACAAGATCCGCACCTGCCACCGGGTACTTCCCAGAGACATCGGCAAAGACCGACCCTGTCTCAACTACCACATCCATCAGTGCGACGCTCCCTGCCAGGGCTACATTTCACAGGAAGAATATGGAAAAAATATTGCCAAAGTCCTGGACTTTCTGAATGGAAACTATGCGCCCCTTTTGAAAGAGCTGGAGGAAAAAATGCAGGCCGCTTCAGACGCCATGGAATTCGAAAAAGCTATCGAATACCGGGATCTTCTGAACAGCGTTAAACAGATCGCCCAAAAGCAGAAAATCACTAACAGCGATATGGAAGACAAGGACATCATTGCCATGTCCGCCGATGGCTGGGACGCCGTGGTTCAGGTCTTCTTTATCCGGGATGGCCGTCTGATAGGACGGGATCATTTCTACCTGAAAACCTACGACGGAGAACCCAAAAGCGCCATTCTCGGCAGCTTCATCAAGCAGTTTTACGCCGGAACACCGTATATTCCCCGGGAGCTGATGCTGGAATGTGAGGTCGAAGATCATGAACTCATCGAACAATGGCTGACTGCCCGCAAGGGCCGCCGGGTGCGTTTACGCGTCCCCAAAATCGGCGAAAAAGAAAAACTGGTGGAATTGGCCAAAAAGAATGCAAGCCTTGTCCTGAGCCAGGATCGGGAGCGTATCAAGCGGGAAGAAGGCCGTACGATCGGAGCCATGAAAGAGATTGCTGACATCCTGGGCATGCATGGAATCCAACGCATCGAAGCCTTCGATATCTCCAATACCAATGGCTTCGAATCTGTCGGTTCCATGATCGTTTACGACCATGGCAAGCCCAAACGCAGCGACTACCGCAAATTCAAAATTCGCACCGTGAAAGGCCCCGACGACTATGCCAGCATGCGTGAGATTCTGACCCGCCGTTTCACCCACGGTATGGAAGAAAGCCGGGAGTTGAAAGAAAAAGATATGCCCGAAGAAATGGGCAGCTTCACGAAATTTCCGGATCTGTTGATGATGGACGGAGGCCGGGGGCAGGTCAACATTGCCCTGCAGGTACTGGATGAGCTGGGCCTGGATATTCCGGTCTGCGGTATGGTCAAGGACGATAACCACCGCACCCGCGGTCTCTATTACAATAATGTAGAGCTTCCCATTGACCGCAGCTCCGAAGGCTTCCGGCTGATTACCCGCATCCAGGACGAAGCCCACCGCTTCGCCATTGAGTACCACCGTTCCCTTCGAAGCAAAGAACAGGTACATTCCGTCCTGGATGACATCGAGGGTATCGGACCGGCCAGAAGGAAGGCACTGATGCGCCATTTCCAGTCGCTGGAAGCCATACGGGAGGCCGATGTGAAAACCCTGGCAGACGTTCCGTCCATGAATCGGGCGGCGGCGGAAAAAGTATGGAAATTCTTTCATTGAAATAACAGAAAAAATTACCCATTGAGATGAAGGATATGCCTTGTCCCCTCAGGCAACAGTGTGATAAAATAGAGACAACATCCGTGACAGGACATTTCGTATAAAAAATGAAAAATAAAGAAGAGAGAGGAAACAAACATGGGAAGTGTACAAAATGTAGACATGACGTTGATGGTAGAGAAGCTGAAGCTGAAAAATCTGACGCCGGATATCGATCTGACCGGTATGAAGCTGTCGTCTCCGGAGATTAACCGCCCGGCCATTCAGCTGTCCGGTTATTTCGCGCATTTCGCTACCGAGCGTGTGCAGATTCTGGGATATGTGGAATACACTTATCTGCAGAGCAGAAGCGATGAGGAGAAAAAGCCGATTTATGAGAAGTTTTTCTCCAGCAATATTCCCTGCGTTGTCTACACCTCCCGCACCGAGCCGGAGCCCTATGCGTTGGAAATGGCCAACAAGTACAATGTACCGGTCTTTTATTCGGATAAAAAGACATCGAACTTCATGGCGGCTATCATCGGCTGGCTGAATGTCCAGCTGGCGCCCCGTATCTCCATCCATGGCGTGCTGGTAGACGTATACGGCGAGGGCGTGCTGATTATGGGCGAGAGCGGTATCGGTAAGAGTGAGGCTGCACTGGAGCTGATTAAGCGTGGTCACCGTCTGGTTACCGACGACGTGGTAGAGATTCACAAGGTCAGCGACGATACCCTGGTGGGCCGTTCCCCGGAGATTACCAAGCACTTCATTGAGCTGCGCGGCATCGGTATTGTGGATGTAAAGACACTGTTCGGTGTGGAGTGCGTCAAGGAGACCCAGACCATTGACATGGTCATCAAGCTGGAAGACTGGGATAAGGACAAGGAGTACGACCGTCTGGGACTGACCGAGGAGTATACAGAATTCCTGGGCAATAAGGTGGTCTGCCATTCCCTGCCCATCCGTCCGGGCCGGAACCTGGCTATTATCGTAGAGACTGCGGCAGTTAATAACCGTCAGAAGAAGATGGGTTACAACGCGGCGCAGGAATTGTACCGTCGTGTGCAGGAAAGCATGACAAGAAAGAATTAAAAGGATACTGGGGGATATAGGATATGAAAAAATATTGTTTTGGAGCTGATATCGGCGGAACAACCATGAAGCTGGGACTCTTTGACGCGGATGGCATGGTTCTGGATAAATGGGAGGTGCCGACTCACACAGAAAATGAGGGCGAAGCGATTCTGCCGGATCTGGCAAAGACCATTTTGGATAAGATAGAAGAGAAGAAGCTGAACAAAGAAGAAATCGCGGGTATCGGCGTAGATGTACCGGGACCGGTAGCTGCGGACGGCAGTGTTCCGCATACTGCCAATCTGGGCTGGGGCTACAAGGCTGTTACAAAAGAACTGACAGAGCTTACCGGACTGCCCTGCAAGGCAGGCAATGACGCCAACGTGGCAGCCCTCGGCGAAATGTGGCTGGGTGGTGGAAAAGGGCACCGGGACGTGCTGATGATTACCCTGGGCACCGGTGTCGGCGGCGGTATCGTCATCGACGGACAGATTCTGGTGGGAGCCCACGGGGCAGGCGGCGAGATCGGTCATATCCATGTAAAGGACGGCGAGGAGAGCTGCTGTGGCTGCGGCAACAAGGGCTGTCTGGAGCAGTATGCGTCCGCTACCGGTATTGCGCGCCTGGAGCGGGAGTGGCTGGAAAAGAGCAACGAGCCTTCCGTCCTGCGCGACCATGATATCAGCGCAAAGTCCGTCTTTGACGCAGTGAAAGAGGACGATGATCTGGCCAAGAAGATCGCGGATGAATTCGGCGATTACCTGGGCAAGGCGATTGCTTCCATGACTGCGGTTCTGGATCCGGAAGTCATCGTTATCGGCGGCGGCGTCTCCAAAGCAGGTCCGATTCTGCTGGATTATGTGCGCAAGCACTACCAGCCGGTAGCATATAAGTCTACCCGTGAGACTACCTTCGCCCTGGCGGAGTTGGGCAACGACGCAGGTATCTATGGCTGTGCCAAGCTGATATTGGGATAAGCGAAAGACGGCATATTTCGACTGCTTTTGTGCAAATTACAGAAAATGCAGCAAAAATTACCGATATTTTTCGACGGCAGAAGGTATTGACTTTTGCGGATTCCCGTAGTAGAATCATCTCAACAAAAGATAATACATATTGAAAAACTAATGATAACAAAGGCGTTACCAATTCCCGTGGTAACGCCTTTTTCCTATATTTCAGGGCACCAGGCCCTATCTCTCCCTTTTATTTTATTCGACCTTGCGGTTGCGCTCTCCCGGCGCAGCCGGACAAGTCGAATACACAAAACTATAAGGTTCAAAGAGTTCGTAAAAGCCGTACGCCTGCTTGCAGGGACGGCTTTTATTGTCGAAAATGTATATTTTTTTTCAATAATAAACGTAAACTTAAAGGGGCGTTTTCGTTTCTTTCCCGGTTGTGTTCTTCCGGCATTATTGCTATAATAAAAACAATATGCAAGAAAATATGAATTAAAGGATCGTTTAAACATATGAAAAAGCTTACGAAAGAAAACTGGATGGAGATCGCCTTCTTTGCCTTTATCCTGCTGGTCTTTACTGCCTGGGCCTGGATTCTGCCCTTCAACGAGGGGCCGGATGAATATATGCGTTCCCGTATCGTGGATTATATCGTGGAATACGGCAAGCTGCCGACCGGCTATCAGCAGGAGATTATGGACTACTCCTGGGGCTTCACCTATGGTTTCCGGCCTATCCTTCCCCAGATGGCAGAGGCTGTCCTGGTACGCGTGGCCATGATCTGGACAAAAGACGCCTTTTCCCTGATCTTCGCGGGCCGTCTGGTCAGCGTGGTCTGCGGCATGGTTTTCGCAGGTTACGTTCGGGCCATTTCCAAGAAGCTCTTTGATCGGGCGAATATGCAGTGGCTGTTTACATTGCTGACCGTCTGTCTTCCCCAGGCGTGCTTTCTGTTTACGTATCTGAACTGTGATTCCATGGCGCTTATGGCGTCGGCCATGATTTTATGGTATATGATAAAAGGGATGGAAGAACGGTTTCCTGTAAAAAACTGTATCTGGATTGCAGTGTCCTGTTCTGTCTGCATCCTGTCCTATTACAATGCCTACGGCTTCCTGATTACAGCTGCGCTTATTTACCTGGGCTGCCATTTGAAATGGAGCCGTGAGGCAGCGAATCCGAAGGAGAAAAAAGAAATCTGGAAGGTTTTCTGGAAAAAAGGTTTTCTGATTCTGGGGATTGTTCTGATTCTGGCGGGCTGGTGGTTTGTGCGGAATTATTTTCTGTATGACGGGGATATTCTGGGACTGAAGACCCAGGATCAGTACGCAGAGCATTACGCCATGGATATTCTGAAGCCGTCGAACCGGCAGAACTATCGGAATCAGGGATATTCCATGGCCTATATGCTGTTTCATTCCGACTGGGTTATCTCTGTCATAAAGAGTTTTATCGGTGTATTGGGGCCTCTGTGGTACGCTCTCCGTTGGTGGATGTACGTAGGTTACGCACTGATTTTCGCTGCGGGAATTCTGGGAATACTGGCCGAGGCTGTGGGAAAATGCCGCAGCCGGAGAAAGAAAAGCCCGGCGGATCCGGAGCGTCTGTTCTGGCATCTGGGATTACTGGTAGCGATTCTGGTGCCGAATGTGCTGAATTTCTGGTACTCCTACGCGACGGATTATCAGCCCCAGGGTCGCTATAGTATGCCTATGCTGGTTCCGCTCATGTACTATATTGTCCGGGGTGTAAGCTTCTGGATAAAATGGCTGGAGCAGCGGGCCAGAGAGGCGGTGCGCCGCGTTCCGTCTGTCCTGGTGACGCTTACGTGTCTGTGGATCGCAGGCTGCGCCCTGTTCTGCGTGGTGAAAATTATGTGGCCTGCCTATAAAGACGTGGAGGATAAATCTGTGGTGAAGGTCTACACCATGGAAGAACTCTACGGGGATGACTGGGAAGAAAAGACAGATAATTAAAAAAGCCCCTGAAAAGGGAGGATGCCAGGCAGCTGCTCTGCCTGGCATTTATTATGAAAAAGTTTATTCAAAATAAGGTAATAAGCGTTTATTAAGTATTTCTTTATCTTATGTTGTTATTATATGGGCGGAAAATGAATGTGATATGAGCACTAATTGAACGATTTTTAAAAGAAATATGAATAAAATATGAACGTGAAACAGGGATCGCGACAGACGAGAAGCAGAAGCTTGTGCGTAAATTTGTGAAAAAACTAAAAATTTTATAAAAATTTCGTGAATAATTTTGGATAATCTTAACATTGACAGTTTCTGGAATGTTTGATTATAATATTGCTCATATCAAAGGAGATTTGGAAGCGGAAATTCCGCGAGCCGGGTCTCCTTTTTTTATACCGTTCTGCAGGGAATGTATTACAACTCCGGAGCCCTTCAGAATAATCTGTAAGAAAGAGGAGGAAGTGTTATGACCCAGGAAATTTTAAGCGCAATCGACGGTCAGTTATTTGCCGTCTGGTTCCTGATAGGAGCCGCACTGGTATTCTGGATGCAGGCAGGCTTTGCCATGGTGGAGGCAGGGTTTACCAGAGCCAAGAACACCGGTAATATCCTGATGAAAAACCTGATGGACTTTTGTATCGGTACAGTTGTATTTATTCTGATTGGATTCGGGCTGCTACTCGGCGAGGATGTGGCAGGATTCATCGGAAAGCCCGGCTTCGATATTTTTACCGCATATGAGAATTTTGATTATTCCAATTTCGTATTCAACCTGGTATTCTGTGCGACCACAGCGACCATCGTATCCGGCGCTATGGCAGAGCGTACGAAGTTCTTGTCCTACTGTGTATACTCCGGCATCATTTCCGCACTGGTGTATCCGATTGAAGCGCACTGGATCTGGGGCGGCGGCTGGCTCTCCCAGCTTGGCTTCCATGATTTCGCAGGCTCCTGCGCCATCCACATGGTGGGCGGTCTCAGCGCTCTGATTGGCGCGAAAATCCTTGGACCCCGTATTGGAAAATTTGTAAAAGATAAAGACGGCAAGATTACAAGGGTAAACGCGTTCCCCGGACACAACCTGCCCCTTGGCTGCCTCGGCTGCTTCATCCTGTGGCTGGGCTGGTACGGCTTCAACGGCGCTGCCTGCACCAGCGTAGAGCAGCTGGGAAGTGTATTTCTTACCACAACGGTCGCACCGGCTGTGGCAACCGTCGTATGTATGGTGTTTACCTGGGTTCGCTATGGTAAGCCTGATGTATCCATGTGTCTGAACGCTTCCCTGGCAGGTCTGGTAGCCATTACAGCTCCCTGTGACGTGACAGACTGCTTCGGCGCTATCGTCATCGGTGCAGTAGCCGGCGTCCTGGTGGTCTTCGGCGTATGGTTCCTGGATTATGTACTTCGCGTAGACGATCCTGTCGGCGCGGTAGCCGTTCACTTCATGAATGGTATGTGGGGAACTATCGCAGTCGGTCTGTTCGCTACTACCAGCGCTCCGGGAAATGATACCCTGACCGGTCTCTTCTACGGCGGCGGCTTCACACTCCTTGGAAAACAGCTTCTCGGTATGTTCTCCGTCCTGGCATGGACCGCAGTTACCATGACGCTGGTATTCTTCTTCATCAAGGCAGTCTTTGGACTTCGTGTCAGCGAGGAAGAGGAGATTGTGGGTCTGGATTCCATGGAACATGGACTTCCGTCCGCATACGCAGGCTTCAGTATCATGGATATCTCCAACACCATGACTATGGAGGTCAACGAAAATACAAACCTGGGCGTGGGCGAGTACGAGGCGGCTTCCGAAGCTCAGAAGAACGCGGCGGTCAAGGTGGTACAGACTCCCGTGTCTGCGACAGGTATTTACAAGGTATCTATCATCGCAAAGCTGTCCCGGTATGATCAGTTGAAGAAAGCCATGAACGACATCGGCGTGACAGGCATGACTGTGACACAGGTTATGGGCTGCGGCATCCAGAAGGGCGCTGGCGAGAAATACCGTGGCGTCGAGATGGACGCAACCCTGCTTCCCAAGGTCAAGGTCGAGGTCATCGTCGGCAGCATCCCGGTGGATACAGTCATCGAGGCGGCCAAGAAAGCCCTGTACACCGGTCACATCGGAGACGGCAAGATCTTTGTATACAATGTGGATAAGGTGGTCAAGGTCCGCACCGGCGAGGTGGATATGGATGCCCTGCAGGATGTAGAATAAGACAATAAAATAAGAAAAGCTATGAACCATACTGCTAAAAGAATGGTTCATAGCTTTTTTCATTTATCTCATTTCCTATCTTAAGCTCTTAAGCCTTCTTAAATCCCGCTCTCTTTCTCAGGGTCGGATCCAGGATCTTCTTACGGATTCGAAGGGACTTCGGTGTAATCTCCAGCAGCTCGTCCGTGTCGATGAACTCCAGGCACTGCTCCAGGCTTAAGACTCTCGGGGTGGTCAGCTTCAGTGCTTCGTCGGCGCTGGAGGAACGGGTGTTGGTCAGCTTCTTGGTCTTGCAGACATTCAGCTCGATGTCCTCCG
>OLRS01002414.1_pt1 | contig 14733 bp, 15 predicted proteins | sample 1673171 | NCBI WGS metagenome assembly OLRS01 (sample SAMEA3136762, study PRJEB25190) | human gut metagenome | biome: human gut; feature: human-associated habitat; material: faeces | place: Austria | collected 2013
GCAATGGCAAAAATAGCGATCAGATTGCGGCGACGGTTCGCATAAAGAGATTTTAAGCTGAGCTTTCGAATACATTTTCTGTTTTTGACATTCATCGTAGCCACCTCCCGTTAGTTCTGGGAGACGATCCGACCATCTTCGATACGGATAATGCGGTCTGCCATCTGCGCAATTTCTTCGTTGTGAGTGATCATTACGATTGTCTGGGCGAACTTTTGACTGGTGACTTTCAAAAGGCTCAATACATCCTGGCTGGTTTTGGAATCCAGATTGCCGGTGGGTTCATCTGCCAGAATGATAGCGGGTGCTGCCGCCAGCGCACGGGCAATGGCTACCCGCTGCTGTTGACCGCCTGAGAGCTGATTGGGCAGCGCATCCAGACGATCATCCAGCCCAAGTGTCTGTACAATCTGCTGTACGAAATCCTTATTGACCTTGCCACCGTCCAGCTCAATGGGTAGAACAATATTTTCATACACATTCAGCACCGGAACAAGATTATATGCTTGGAACACAAAGCCGATTTTCCTGCGGCGGAAGATGGTCAGCGCTTCCTCCTTCAGGGAGAAAATATCCTGTCCGTCCACCATGACCGTGCCGCTTGTAGGGCGATCCAGCCCGCCCAGCATGTGCAGCAGCGTGGATTTGCCGGAGCCGGATGTGCCGACAATTGCAACAAATTCGCCCTTCTTTACACTTAAATCAACTCCATCCAACGCATGAACTGCGTTATTGCCGGAGCCATAAATCTTTTTCAGGTTTTTTGCCTGTAAAACTTCCATAAATGAGTACCTCCATGAAAAAATCTGTATGTATGAAAGGAAATGATCCTTTGATACATACAGATTATCGCATAGGAATCTTTCCACATTCTTTCCGGCGGAAAATGAAATCTAACAGTTTTGATAGAATTGTTGTTATTTCGGCAGAAATATGGAAAACGTACTTCCTTTTCCCGGAACGGAAGCAACCTTGATATAACCGCCCTCGCCGGATATGATCTGTCGGGCAAGGTATAAGCCGATGCCGACCCCTTCTTGTTTCTGCACACTATTTGAGCGGTAAAAGCGAGCAAATATCTTCGCTTGCTCACTTTCCGGGATGCCTGAACCGGTATCCGATATATCGATCCTTGCAAACATTTCATAGCTTACGGCAGAAATAGTAATGGTGCCATGCTCTGTATATTTGATGGCGTTGTCTACGATATTAGCCAGCGCTTCCGCTGTCCATTTGAAGTCGAATACAGCAAAAGCATCTGTATCCTGCATTTGCAAAGACAATCCTTTTTCAGAAGCCTTGGCAGTATATTGTTCTACTACGCTTTCAAGCAGCGGCTGCAGCGCTGCTTGCTGAGGGGAGAGTGAAATGATCCCGTTTTCCAGTCTGGAAAGCTTTACGAGAGAATCGATCAGAAATCGCAGCTTTTCCGATTGTTTGTACAGCGCCTCCACATTTGCCTTCGCCGATGCAGGCAGAGTTTCCTCCTTCAGAAGCTCGCTGTATAACAGCAGATTTGCAATCGGCGTTTTTGTCTGGTGCGAGATGTCCGCAATCAAGGTTTTGATTTTGTCTTTTTCCTGCGCTACATTTCGAGAAGATGCTTCTGCTGCGGAAAGATAGTGCGCAAACTTCGTTTCCAATGCAGACAGCTGGCTTTCATCAAAATTGGTTTCAGAAAAGGAGCCGGTCATGGCAGCGTCCAGCATCCTTTCGATTTCTTCCATCGTTTTTCTGGCCTTTCTCCGCTCCCATAACACAACAGCTGCCGCCGCCAGAAAACACAGCAGTATGATCACAATGCCGGTTTTATTCATCTTTTGTCACCCAGCTATAACCGATTCCATAGACGGTTTTAATGTATTTCTGTGCACCAAGCTTATCCCTCAGACGCTTGATCGTAACAGACAAAGCATTTTCATCCACATATTCTGCGCCATCTGTCCAGATCCGGTCGACAAGGTCTCCACGGGTCATGGTTCGACCACGGTTTTCAACAAGCAGACGCAGTAATTTTTGTTCTGTTTTACTCAATTCCACTTTTGAATCTCCCACATAAAAGGTCATAGCCTCAAAGTCAAAGTGAAATAGATCCATATGGAACGGCGCATTTTTATGGTTTGACGCTTGCTTTCGCAGTTGGGTATTCACCCTTGCCCGCAAAACCGAAAGAGAAAAGGGCTTGGTAATATAATCATCAGCGCCTCTCTCCAGTCCGTCTACGATGTCCAGATCGGTGTCATTGGCAGTCAGCAGAATAACAGGAATATAGGGTGTGTTTTCCTTGACCTCCCGGAGCAGCTCAAGCCCGCTGCCATCCGGCAGATTGATATCCAGCAGGATCAGGGATACACCGCCGCAAAGAAGCTGTTCCTTCGCTGTTTTTAGGTCTTGGCAGGATATAATCTGACGGTCATCTGCTTTCAGCGCTTTGCATAACCCTTGATTCAAACCGATATCATCTTCAACAATCAGTAATTGCTCCATATATCTCACTCCCTCGTTATTCAAAGGCAATTGTCGTTTCCTTTGGTGGCTTCTCATCTTTGCAGATTAAAAGATAATATCAGCAGCATAATACGATTTAAGAGTACAGATTGTTGGATGGAAAGTCAAGATTTGCATCGCAAATCAAGCACAAGCCGTTGTCAGTATGATCCAGAGCAGTCTGCGAAGTGCTCCGCTGCTCCGGACTCTGTAATGGGACTATGCAGTGCTTCGGCACTGCGGCACAGGAGGGAACTGCATCCGCATTTGCGGACGCAGCTCCCTCCTGTTTTTTCACTCACAGCTTATTCAGTTTTTGCGTGACTTCATCCACAATGCGCTGACGTTCCTCTTCGCTCTGTCATATTCCATCAGCGCATCGTCCCGCAGCGTCTCCATTTTCCGGGACCACACTTCAAACACGCCCTTGCTCATCGTCCCCTTTCGGGTACGGGCAAAATATTTTTTGTAGGCCCGCTGATGAGCCTTCCAAACATCGTTGTTCTGCACCTTGCTGCGGAAGCTGCTGGTGGCTCCGATCTCCCGGCAGGTCTTGCCGTCCTGCCCCGGCGCCGGTTCGCCGCAATAGGCGTAGGTCATACCCGGCATCTGCAAGAACCAGCGTCCGCAGTTGGCACAGCGTTTCGGCACAAAGCCCTTCTGCAACCCCTTCATAAGCTCCACATAGACGAAATCCAGCAGCCGGTCAAAATACATCTTCTCGACTACCTCGGCATTTTCTCTTTCGCCCCGGATGCGGTACTGCGCTCTTACCAGCGGCGCATCTACCTCCGGGTCCTTCCCCAAGCTGACACCACTGACAAAGGCCTCATAACCGCTGGAATAGATCAGCTGCGCCAGAGATTCTTTTCTCTGGCCTTTTTTCTTTTCAAACACAGCGTTTGCAAAAACCCGATCCAAAAACCACGCATACCGCTCCTGAATGAGCTGAATATCCTTGATCTGCTGCTGCATGAAGGACGGTATTTCGCGCTCCTCATTGATCACATATTCCGCAAATGCCTCCCGCGCTTCCTCACCCACAAATTCCTCGATCTTCATATCTCCGAAATAACGGAAGTCCATCAGATACAATCGGTAGAGCGGCAGAGATCCAAAACCCTTCTGCATGTCCATATAGGCACGCGGAGCGTCATCATAATTCTTTTCGTGGACAGCCGTGTTCAACCTGTCCAGCAGTTTCTGAAAAGGTGTGACATCCAGATTTAGGATCTCCGTCAGCACAGTTCCGTAGGGCTGCATCTCCGGAACCATCTCCACCCAGTAGCCGGATGCGCCAAATTCCACTTTTGTGTTCGTGTGCGAACGCTGAAAATCAAACAGGTCTTTTCCCAAAACAGACATAAGCCCTCTCCCAGTAGATAATGTATTCGTCTCGATATAGTGTATGTAGTAAAATGATACATTACCTATTTTCAAAAGTCAATCCCCATGTTACGATACAAGCACAGGCCTGAAAGAAATAAACACTCCAACTCAGAAAGGAGAAATTTTTATGAACCGACTGCAAACCATTGACGCGGACACGCTGCAAAGCACCGCTTACGAACCGGTCTCCTTCGTGGTCGACGATCTGCTTCCCCAGGGACTGCACCTGCTGGCAGGCGCGCCGAAGATCGGCAAATCGTGGCTGGCGCTGTGGCTGTGTCTCTGCGCCGCGCAGGGCAAGCCGCTCTGGACGTTCGCCACACGGCCATGCGAGGTGCTGTACCTCTGTCTGGAGGACAGCTTCCAGCGTATCCAAAGCCGCCTCTTCGATCTCACGGAGGACGCGCCGCCCACGCTGCACTTCGCCGTCATGTCCCAGCAGCTCCACAACGGGCTGGTGGAACAGATCGAGCGATTCTTGAAGGAGCATCCACAGACCAGGCTCATCGTCATCGACACGCTCCAGCGCATCCGCACCGCGGGCAATGACGCGAATCCCTATGCCAGCGACTACCGTGACATCGGCGTTCTGAAAGCGCTGGCGGACAAGCACCGCATCGCCATTCTGCTGGTGCATCATCTGCGGAAGATGAATGACGATGATCCCATGAATATGATCTCCGGCACCACCGGACTCAGCGGTGCCACCGACAGCAACTTTGTCCTCCGCAAGAGTAAGCGCAGAGAGAACACCGCCACGCTCTACTGCACCGGGCGGGACATCCCCTACCGCGAGTTGGCACTGGAGTTCGATGGCGAGGATCACGTCTGGAAGCTGCTGTCAGATGACTGCGAACAGAACGAGCAGCCCAGTGAACGGATTCTTTTTCTCCTCTCTGAACTGCTGCGCCAGCAGCCGGAGATCAGCGCCCCTGCCAAGGTGCTGTTGGAAAAGATCGACCCTGCCGGTACAGAGGGGCTGACCCCCAACAGCTTCTCCCACCGAATCCGCAAAAGCGTTGACGCTCTAAGGAGAAACGGCATTACGGTGTCCTTCCGCAAGAGCAACGGCGACCGTCTGATCTGCCTGAAAAGGGTCGATGGTGTCGATGATCCCGTTGCCGGAAACATCGTCACCATCGACCCTGATAACCCGCCGTGTTTCGGCGTGTGAGCCGCTGTGTGCGCGGTTAGGGGCTGGGGTGGCGTGTGTACCCGCCGAGGGGATATTCAGCCCGCACAGGGCGAGCACCGCGGCGGCATAAAAACGGCGAATACGCCGCCAAGCCCCCTGCGCGTCCAGCGTTTCAACAGCATGAAGCGCACGCCGAGGGTAGTGATACCACCCCCACACAGAAATGTAAAAAATATTACACGGGAGTTTTTATCACCGCCCCCAACAGGGCTCCCGCCGAAGCCCAGCAAAGCGGTTTCGGTGGGAAGAGGACGAGCGACAGAGAGAGCGAGTCCTGCCGCTTGCGGCGGGACGAGGGATTCGTCGTCCGCTCGGACGACGGCCAGCATCGCATTTGTCTGGTCTGCGGCGAAGCCGCTGCCCTGCCAAATGCACTGGGCGGGGCATGGCCCCACACCCCCAAGCTGCGGGCAGAAGCCCACACCCACTCAAAGCTGCGAGCGTTTCTGCGGAAACGCTTTTACCCGCCTCCGGCGGCGCAGCTTCAAAGGGGGACCAGTCCCCCTTTGAGGAACCCCCAGCTCTCCGAGGGGACGAGAGAAATCATTTCAGAAAGGTCATTGATTATGAAAAAAGATATCAAATTCAGCACGCGCATGGCATCCGCCGACCGCGAGAAGATCAGGGCACTGGCGGCGAAGGCCCACATGTCCATGAGCGACTATGTCACCGCCTGCTGTCTCGGCAAGCGGATCGTGGTCATCGACGAACAGAAGGAACTGCTCCGCCAGCTCAAGGGCATCGGCAGCAACATCAACCGCCTCACCGTCCTCGCCAACATGGACAAGGTGCAGGTCATCAGTCTGGAAAAAGCTGCCGGTGAGCTGTCCGAGGTCAGCGCCGCGCTGCGGTCAGTCATGGAAGGTCGGTGAGCCGTATGGCCATCGTACATTTTGTGAACTACAAGCGGGGCACACAGTCCCGCGCCGCCATGCGCGGCGTGATGCTCTACGTCATGCAGGAAAAGAAAACCGCATGGGAGGGCGTGCCGCTCGTCAGCGGCGTCAACTGCCAGCCGCAGAGCGTTTACGATGATTTCCTGAACACGAAACTGCTCTACCACAAGGACGGCGGCATGATGTTCTACCACATGGTGCAGAGCTTTCCAAAGGGAGCGGCGGTCGATCCACGGCAGGCCCATGAAGCCGTGCGGCGGCTGGCGGAATACTTCGACGGCTGCGAGGTGCTGGTCTGCACCCATGTAGACCGGGAGCACATCCACTCCCACTGCGTCATCAACTCCGTCAACTTTGAAACCGGCAAAAAGCTGCACATGGCGAAGGAACAGATCCAGGAACTGATGCGGCGCAACGATGCGATCTGTCTGGAGATGGGTCTTCCTGTCTTTGAAGCGGCCGCACAGAAGTCTCGCGGCATGAGCGGCGCGGAATACCACACGGCACTGAAAGGCCAAAGCTGGAAACTGCGGCTCATGAACACCATCGACGAGTGCATGAAATACGCCACCGACAAGGACGCTTTCGCTTCCCTAATGGCGTCCGAGGGTTATCAGGTGCGATGGGAAAACAACCGCAAGTACATCACCTACACCACACCGGACGGCATGAGGTGCCGCGACAGCAAACTACACGAAGAAAAGTATTGCAAGGAGGCCATGGAGCATGAATTCAGAATACGCGCAAAGCTCGTCCAGAGAAAATTCCATCGAGCAGAGGAAACCGATGGAGGAATTGAAACGGCTGAATCAGCCGAACAGCGCGCCGCCGACTGCGCCGCAGCCGATCCAGCCCATTGTGATCCAGTGCGACCTGCCGCAGGCGATGAACAAGCTGACGGAGCAGGCAGACGGAATAAACTGGGAGCTGGAGGAAATTCGGAAGACCCTGCCGGAGCTGAAACCACACATCGACCTGACGCCGGTGCAGAAGTCGCTCACGGAGATGCAGAAATCGCTGACAGAGATGAACAGGCTGCTGGAACGGGTTGGGAACCTGAGCGAGAAATATTCCTCCAAGTGGATCGACTGGCTCCCGGATTTCAGCCTGCTGGTGGCCCTCAAGTGGATCATGCTGCTTTTGGTAATCGGCGTAGCGGCGATGGCGGGTTGGTATGGCGCGGCGGCAATCCGCGGCCTATTCCTCTGATCCCCGCCGTGGCCGGACTGACCGCTGTGGGGACATTGATGGACGAGGATGAGGACGCCGAGGAAAAGCGGCGGCGCATGGAGGCGAAGATCGCCGCTGAAAACTTCGGCGCTGTGATTGGCTTCGCCGCGGGCGCGGCTCTGGCAGTAAAAGGAAAATTGGACGAGCAGGCTACGCAAGAAAAACAGCAGCAAACCATGGGAGGATTCTAAAAATGGCAAGCATCAAAAAATTAGATGAGCGACGGTATAAAATCACCGTCAGCAACGGCTACCGGCCCAACGGCAAAAAAATCAGCAAGGCAAAGACGATTCAGATCCCGCCCGGTGTCCCCAGGCGCGGCATCGGGCAGTATGTTGCCCACGCCGCCGAGGAGCTGGAGCGCAGCTTCAAGACCGGCTACGCTGAGGATGGCGAGATGACCTTTGAGGAATTCGCCTCCCGCTGGCTGAAGCGGCAGACGAAATACGCCCCCAGCACCATCGCCGCATACCGGCGAATGCTGGAGGTGGTGTATCCCATGATCGGCGGCATCCGCCTCAACAAGCTACGACCGATGGCACTGGAAAATATGCTCTCCGCGCTGCGCAAGCGCAAGCATCACGGAAGACTTATCAACGAATCCACCGCGCAGCGATACCTCTCCGTGGTCTCCGCCGTGCTCAGCGACGCCAAGCGCAACGAGATCATCGAGAAGAATCCCGCGCGGATGTTAGACCTCCCCACACCGCGGCGCACGGCACAGCGCATCCCCACACAGTGGGAAATCCAAAAGCTGCTGGACGCGCTGGCAAAGGAGCCGCGGCACTACCGTCTGTTTTATCTGCTCTCCATGTACACCGGCTGCCGCCGGGGCGAGCTGAGCGCTCTGCAATGGTCGGACTTCACCGGCACGCAAAACGGTCTGCTGCTCACCGTCAGCCGCTCCCGCAGCAGCGTTCCCGGCAAGGGCATTGTGGAGGGCGCTACCAAAAACGGCAAGAGCCGTGAAGTCTTCTCTCCTCTGACCTGCGGGGTATCCTCCTCGCCTACAAGCGCCGCAAGCAGATGGAGGCGGACAAGCAACGCCGCAAGCTCAGTCCCTATCTCTTCACCGACGAGCAGGGGCAGCTCATCCACTCGGACACTTTCACCAAGCGGCTGCGAAAAATCTATGACGCCATCGGCTTTCCGCGGGAGTACCACCTCCACACCCTGCGGCACTACTTCGTGACCTCGCTGCTGCACTGCGGCGTGGACAAGCAGACGGTGGCAGACCTTGTCGGCCATGCGGACACCGGTTTCTTAGAGCGCACCTACTGCCACCCCCAGCAGGCGCAGAAGGAACAGGCGGCAGACTCCATGCTCACCATGCTCCGTCCGGACGGCGGACAGATTTTCAATCTCGCCGCCTGTTCTCCGAAGCGGCACAGCGCATGATTGTTGCTTTCGTAGAAATTCATTTTTTCAAGAAAATTGTAATAGCTTTACCGCCGCGCTTGCGGTATGTTGTGCTTACAAAATAAGCCTCAACTGTACCGAGGTCAAATGAAAGCGAGGTCATTTTTATGGCAAGCATCCGCAAGCGCGGCAGCAGCTATCTCATCGTGGTCTCCATGGGCTATGACTACAACGGCAAACGCATTAAGCCCCAGCAGAAAACCGTCCACCCGCCGGAGGATCTGACGCCCAGGCAGGCCGAAAAGTGGCTCAACGAGCAGGCAGTCCTCTTCGAGCGGGACTGCCGCCACACGCCACAGCCCGTCCAGCAGCTCACGCTGGCAAAATACATCGACCTGTGGCTGACGGACATCGCTCCCGGCAAGCTGGCGAAGTCCACCATCCGCCGTGACCGGCAGGACATTGAGCGCATCCTCCCAGCATTAGGTCACTACAAGCTCACAGAGCTGCGGCCGGAGCACTTCCGGAATTTCTACGCAGAACTGCGAAAAGTCATCAGTCCCGACACGAAAAAGCCACTCTCCGAGTACACCATTGAGGGCGTGCACGCTACGCTGTGCAGCATCCTCTCTGATGCCGTGGAGGGTGGCTTTCTTTCGCATAATCCGGCGTGGCGCACCTACCGCTACGCCGGGCGCAAGTGCGAGAAAAAGATCGCAGACGAGGAAACGGCGCAGAAGATCATCGCTGCGCTGGAGGGCGAGAGCATCAAGTACGAAACCTACTTCAAGCTCATCATCGCCACAGGAATGCGGCGGGGTGAGTGCTGCGGTCTGAAGTGGTGCGACATTGATTGGGAGCAGCGTTCCATCCACATCTGCCGCAACGCGGTCAAGGTGACGGACGAGGAGATCTTCGTCAAAGAACCCAAGACCCGCGCAGGTGACCGCTATGTGTACTTCTCTGCCGAGATGGAAAGTCTCCTGCGGGAGTACCGGCAGGAATGTGCATACATCACCGAAACCTATGACCAGCGGGAGCTGACCGATGATGATTTCCTGTTCCGCCGTCAGGGAGCGCAGCTGCCCATGACGCCCACCACCTTCACCTACCGCTTCAAGCTGATCCTCAAGAAGAACGGCCTGCCGCAGGAGCTGAACGTCCATTCCCTCCGGCACACCGCCGCCAGTCTGATGATCGCGGGCGGCACGGATGTGGCCACGGTGGCGGGCATCCTCGGCCACAGCCAGCCCTCCACCACGCTGGATATTTACACCCACGCCTTCGACAAGAACAAAAAGGCCGCCAGCGCAAAGCTGCAAGAAGGGTTGGATATTTGATTTTAATGAAAAGCGAGGATACTTTCTGTACCCTCGTTTTTCTCATCACGATTTATTTTCAATATCGTTCTATCAATCGCTGCATATTTTCACGGACTACCGGATTCATCGTGTGCAAACGAATAGGCTCGAATATCCCGCGAGTTGATAAATTCAAAAAGATCCATATCTCATAGTTTCTTTGCATGGTGTTGCTCGTTGAGGCCGTGCCGGGGCAGCGCATCTATGATCTTGTGATACACCACCTGATTGGGGTAATAGCGGTAGTCGGCAAAGATAGAGATGCCGGTGCTGTCGAAATGCTCCAAAATTGCGGCAGCGCAGGCGGCGCTGCGGCTCTGCCCATATTCGCACTGGCAGAGGATATCCAGCCCGTCCGCTCTGGCCTGATAGATAAATGCTGCCAGCGCGTCCGCCGCCGGCAGATAGGTGTCATAGGTCAATCCCACATCCGGCAGCACCGACAAGTCCAGATCGCGGACAGCCACGGTGAATACCCGTGCTGCCGCACCGGTGTAGTCCAACGGCGGCGTGGGTGCAGGTCTGTCTGTGGAGGGCGGGTCGCAGAAGGAGATGACCGCCGTGCGAGGTGGAAAGCCGTTACGTAGCAACTCTTCGGCTCTTTTTCGGGAACAGATGGTCACATTCATAGGCACTCCTTAATAGTCAAAATCAATATCACATTCCGACATTCCCGGCAGCGGCGGGTACTTGTAGCCAGTGTCGGGAACAGGAAACTCCGGATGAGTATCATGCTCCACCACATACAGCAGGATGTGGCGGTAGAAGGAGAAATAGTTGAATTCCGATGTGTTGGTCAGCATGGGCAGAGTATAGCGTTTGACCGCAAGGTACTTGGCAAATGTACTGTCCACCAACTCGCCCGTAATGCCGTTGGGGAAAAGCTCCGCGTCCTCGTTGCGGAGCGATTCCAGTCTGTCGCGGCACTCCTCGGGGCTTTCACAGAAAGCGTCAAACGCCTTTGCATAGTACTTCTCTGGCAGTTTCATGGCCCGCCGCGTAAAATAGGGCCCGCCATCTGGATAGGGACCGATGTACACAAAGGAAGTGAGCGTCTGCAAATGGAAACAAGCTTTGGTCAGCCACTCCTGGAAATGCGGATGATCCTCGCCGATGGCCAGAGCGCAGCAAAGCGCCCGACTAAGCCGGTCATCGTAGAGACTGAGCATCTTCCGCAGGGTCATTTTTGTCACCGGAATATTTCTTGGGTGCAGATTTGCAACCCAGCGGTCTTTTCCCACTCTCGCCATACCCGTTCCTCCGACTTGATACAATTCGCGGTATGCCCGCAGGGACATACCGTTGCCGGGAGATTCCTCGTCCTCCGTTTGCAGCTCGTTGTCATATTCCCAGCCGCAATGCGCGCAGATCCAGTACATATCCAGCGTCGAATGGCCGCAGACGGGGCAGGAAACAATGTGGAACATACCGGATCGATACTCCAGCGTGTTTTTCAAATCCTGTTCATCGTGCATGAGGTCCCTCCCAACTGATGCAGTTCAGACAGCCGCCCTGTTGGGCGATCTCCCGGATGTTGACGGTGACGATTTCCTTATGGAAGATCTGCCGCGCGGAAGCCTCAGCCTCGGCATCCTGCTCGATGCCAAACACCGGCAGGAAAACCGTCTGCTCTGTCTCCAAGTAGTTCAGGTAGCAGCCGACGGCGCTGATCCTGCCGGTCGGAACAAAGGAAAATTCCTCCGCATCCAAGCCGTAGTCCCGCACAGACCGCTTTACCTTTTGCTCAAAGCCGCAGGATGACAGTGGGCGATTGCACAGCACGGTGCGGTCATCGAGAAAACGCGCCATGCCATCAGCGTGACCGGTCATGTCGCTTTTCAGAGAGGGAATGATCAAAACCTCCGCCTCCAGCAGTTCCGAAAGCTCACGTACCAGCGTGGCAGGCGGATACTCCGGGTTTTCGGAAAAGATGCGGTCGCTGATCAGGACGCGCTCCCCGGACGGCGAGAACACCACGTTCCCGCCGTCAAGGTTGATATGGCTGTATGTAACCGGCAGGTCAAGCTGCGGTGCAAGATCCTTACGAAAATCGGTCCTCAGATCAGGATCGTTTTTCAGATAGGACGGCTCATAGCGGAAGGACACCAGCTTTCCGGAGCCTGTCCGCACCGGCATGAAGTCCCGCAGCCAGATGTCTTTGGTGTTAGGGAGAAAACGGTAGGGGATGTTGCGGGCGTCAAGTGCGGCGAACAGCGTCTCTGCGTCGGTTGGATAAAGCACAGGGAGGAGTGCAGAGAAATAGATCAATCCATATCACTCCAGTTTGAAAACCACATCATATTGTTCTCTGCGAACTTCCTTTGAGACGCTCCTCAACGCATAGGGAGATGGGGAATAGAGCCGAATGACTTTATATGCTTTTTTGTCGATGACAACTGAAGCATGGGTTTTGGTTTTATCCCACCCCTCATGATACTGCTTGTCTGATGATTTGTTGACCCACTTCGGAATATTGGCACTTTTATTTGTGTAAATCAAAGTGTCAATTTTCGGATGCTCATGCAGGATAGCCTTTAGATTATCACGCTCTTCTATATCACACAGCGACTCATCGTCCGCCTTGCCGTCTTTATGTACACAGCTCACAATCATGTCTACCATACCCATATGCAAGTCGGCCAAAAGTTTTTTGCGCTCATCGATGGCTTCCTGTGTGTTTGCATAAGTTAGTCTTTTCCCTGACGCGTCAGATACCAATTCCCAAAAGTAATTATCTCTTGAACCGTAATAGAAATTAACATCATCATCGTACAACGCTTCATCCGTGTTACAAAATCTGTAGGGAGGCATGGTTCCTATAATCAGCTTTGTGGCTCCCTCTGGAATTTCAGGCGCAAACGGATGGGTAGATTTTTTGTCCATTTCGTTTTCCTCCAAAATTTCAATTTTTGTAGAAGCTATGCTATTATCATACCAAGTGCTGTGAAAAATAACAAGCACGGTACAGCGGTCAATAACACTGATTCCTTCTGTGCTCCTCCAGTACGCGTCGGATCCTGTCCTTGCGCGTTTCGTCCAAATCCTCGTCCTCGTTGTGATACTGCGAAACCGTCTCGTGCGCTATCTCGGGACTGTCCTTTGCGGTGGCGCTGCGGATGCGTTGGATGTCGGAATAGAGCAGCGTTTTCTTCTCGATAAACGCTTCGGTGATTTTTTCAAGAAACAGTTCATTCTCGGAAAGGATGCTTTTCGCCCTGTTATAGCACCGCTCCAGCTCTGCCTGCACCGCCGCCTCGCTGCGGGCATTTAGGCTTTCGGACATACTGGCAGAGCGGTCGCTTTCAACATCAAGCAGAGAAAATCCCATCGTTCCCACATTGGCGGCCGCTTCACGGATGCAGTTGACCGCGCGCTTGATGTCTCTGCCACAGCCCTCTGCGAGCTGCCCCGGATACTGCATCTCCACGGCGGCTTTACCGGACAGCGCAACGATCGCTTCACAGGAATCAGGCAGCACATTACAATTATGGACAAAGCCGCCGCAGCGATTTTCTCTGGAGGGAAGCAGAGAAGCGAACCCAGCACTGCCGGGGGATAGAATTTCGCACGCCACCAAATGACCCGCCTCATGAAGCGCGGCCTTTTTGACAGCGTCCTCAGAATTATGGGGAACATCTTCCGAGGCGCCGTATTGCTGCTTCAGCACCGTGCCGACCATGTCCTCCATCCCGATGCTGTCCTTCCGCGCGAAGGCTGCACGGATCGCCGCTTCATTCAGAATCGTCTCCAGCTCAGCACAGGAATGATAGCTCATCATTTTTGCCAGATCCTTCATGTTGATATCATCAGAGATCCGCTTCCCAGATAGGTAGTAGGCGATGATTGCTTCGGCATCGGCTGCCGTTGGCGCCCACACTCCGATCTTACGATCAAACCGACCGGAGCGGCACAGGGAATCCGGCAGCTTACGAATCTCGTTTACCGTGGCGATCACAAATACATCCATTTCCTTTACATCATCGATCCCCGCCTGCACAGCCACATATTCCGGTGTGTCACAGCGGGAGTCATCCTCATTGGCAAATTTATCCATGTCGTCAAGAAAGAGGACAGAGGGTGCTTCTTCCTTTGCTTTTGCAAACGCCTGCGCGATGCTGTTGATAAAGGCGTCGCCGCTTTTGTCCCGACGCACCGTAACCGTGTTCAGTCCGCATTCTTCCATGAAGCAATTTGCCAAAAGGCTCTTGCCCAAGCCGGGGGCACCATACAGCAGCAGTCCGTGGGGCAAACGAGCGCCCATTTCCTCATAGATCGTCCGGTTGCGGATCATATCGCAGATTTGCAGCAATTCCCGCTTGATAGATCTGTACCCGATCACCTTGTCAAATGAACTCATATTTCTTTCTCCTTTGCGGTATTTGCCGTCAGTATAACACCCTTTATAATAAGACCTGATTATATAAAATTATATAGGCTAAAATGGGGCCTTTTGAGCAAATTTCGTATGATTGAATAAATCTCGGTTACCTTGTATAGTCATTATAACGATAATTTGCGCCGAATTTCAGCACCGATTTCGGATCAGAATGCAGACAAAGACACCGCAAGTCACCAAAATGATGACTTGCGGCTGTCTCAGGCGCTGTATTAACTGCCAATCGCCCTTGGGCTGCCGCCACTCGTTACATAAGGTCAGGTGCTGCGAAATTGGTTGAAAAAATATTTCTCTCCGGAATGCTAAACATAGACATGACCATGCGTTGCGCGGCGTAAAGGTCTGTCGCTTCAACTACGATCTTACAGAGATTGCCGCTGCAATTCGGCTGTGGATAATACTGGACTTCGATTTTCGGTA
>OLRS01002416.1_pt1 | contig 14726 bp, 16 predicted proteins | sample 1673171 | NCBI WGS metagenome assembly OLRS01 (sample SAMEA3136762, study PRJEB25190) | human gut metagenome | biome: human gut; feature: human-associated habitat; material: faeces | place: Austria | collected 2013
TTGTACGCAGAGGCGGAAATACTCCGGTCCGTACCAGCGTAGATATTCCGTTAAAGAAATGGCTGGAACATTCCGCGGCGGAAGTTTATGACAAACCGATGGTGATCGAGCCGACAGCGCTTGGCAGTGGCCCGGCAATCTATTTCCACCGTGCATGGCCGGATACGTCTGCGTCCGCCTGTTTCTCTGCGGCGTCCAGAATCGTCACCTCCGGCGTCACTTTCATGCCGTTTCCGCCTGCATAGTCCATCACAAAATGCACTTTAGGCACCGTCACCAGCTTTACCATGCGGTACAGCCCGCCGTAAAAAGTAAAATCGGCTTTCTGCGGATACACCTTTGTGTTGTCAGAGTTATCCACATATACTTCTAACAGATTGTCCTCTGTCAACTGCTCCGTCACATCTACCCGGAATGTAGAGAATCCGCCCTCGTGGTGGAACAGCTTCGTTCCGTTGACCACAACATCCGCCGTCATCGCTGCGCCGTTAAATTCCAGATACGCTCTTCCTCCCTTTTCCAGTTCCGGTTTTGCAAAATGACGCACATATTTGCAGGTTCCGCGATAATAATCGTTTCCGCCGTCCTGCCCGTCAATCGCGTTCCAGGTGTGCGGGAGCGTCACCGCTTCCCCGCTTTCACTCTGTGGATTTTTATAAAATGTCCAGTCTTTTTCCAGCACTATTGTATTTCTCATCTATTCCGTTTTCCCTCTCTTTTCTTCTCTCTATTTCATTTCCTCAATCACTTTTTCCACTTCTGCCTGTTTTTTCTCCTGAATGCTCTTCTGTACTTCCTCCATCTTCTCTTTGGAGAGCGGCGTCTCGCGCATTGCGCAGAGCGTACATACCCAGCCAATCAGCGGGAGTCCGAAATACATGCTGATCGTCATCCAGAAGATTGCCGGTGTAGACGGGTCGGTCGGCTGTGGCATCGTGTGCCTGTAGCCGATCAATGCCACCAGACCGGTTGCAATCGCTGCAGAAAACGAGGATACTAACTTGTCAATAAAGCTGTATGTACCTGTCACTGCTGCCGGAATGAATTTACCGCTGCGGTCTAATTCGTAATCAATGATGTCCGCCATCATCGCATTGCTTGACATCGTCACGCACATTTTTGCACCATTTAACACCAGGGTCAATAATACATATACAATCATCATTGGAAGCGTCGTCGCAATCAGGGTCGGATCAATGAAAATAAACAATACCACAAGCACCGCCGCCACGGTGATGCACACATACGTCCACGTCACCATCGCCTCTTTATTTCCGTGCTTTCCTGCATATTTCGCTCCGATAAACGCGAAGATGATCGAAGGAAGCATACCGATTACACTTAAGATTGTCCCAAGCTGCATATTGCCGATAATAATTCCGAACAGCATCGTCGTCACAACCGCCTGGCTTGCCGTCTGGCTCGCAATCTTATCCGAACTTGCCGCAACGATGAACGTCTGTAGCGCACGATTGGATTTGACCAGCTCCCACATATCTTTTACTTTTACCGGCTCAGCCTTCTTCTTGCTCGTCACGCCCACAAAATTTTCCGGTTTATCGATATCCGATACCGCGATGCAGCAGAGAAGTAATCCCACACCCGATACTGCCACGCAGACGATGCAGGATGCTGCAAGCATCTCTACCGAATAGACATTTCCATATTTTGGAAGCAATATCACCATAATCACGATGTTAAGAATCATCGGCACCAGATAGTTATAAGCTGTACTCCAGACGCCTACCATCGGGCGCTGCTTCGGGTCGTTCGTAAGCATCGCCGGAACGATCTGCGCTGTGACGTTGCACATCGTATAGCCGATCACATACAGGCAGTAGAGCAGCACGAACAGCACGATTCCATGTCCCTTTCCACTCGCCCAGCAGTACATGATCAGGACTGCCAGTGACTCGATCAGCCATCCTGCCACCATCAGAATCCTGATCTTTCCGAACCGCGTGTTCATCTTATCGATGATGATCGCAATGATCGGATCTGTGACGCCGTCCAAGATTCTTGTTGCAGTCAGGATAATGCCTACCACCGCTGTTGCAATGCCATACCCTTCGTTTGCCACATAGCTTGCCAGTCCAAGCAGCACATAAAAACACATTCCAATCCCAGAACTGCATCCTGCAAGCGCTACCCTCCATGTCTTTGCACGGCGGTAGACAATGCCGTTTGTCTCCACAGACTGTTCTTTTTTCTTTCCAAACATTTTTATACCCTCCAGACTTTTCCATATTTTGCCGCTTCCGTATGTCTGCTATATCTGCGGCCTCTGTTTTTCTATGGCTTTATTCTAGCCGGTCTTTTTCCTTTCTGTGTTTACAAATTCGTTGTTATGTACTAAAATTCATGTTATAAAATGATGTATTGCTATTTTTCTAACATTTTCACGATTTTGTAAACTCCGGGTTTTATAAAATCTTATATAGTAACATCAGATTACAAGAGATGCACAGGAAAAATACGGCTGACGCTGTATTTTTTCACTGCAGAATGGAGGATTTTATGAGATTACCGGAACATTTTTTGATCGGGGCTGCCACAGCCGCCCATCAGGTAGAAGGGAACAACATCCGCAGCGACTTATGGGCGATGGAGCACATGAAGCACACCAGCTTTTTGGAGCCGTCCTTAGACGCGGTCGATCACTACCACCGCTATGAGGAAGATATTAAGCTTCTGTCCGACGCCGGCTTAAACGCCTATCGTTTTTCGATCGAATGGGCGCGCATCGAGCCGGAGGAAGGCGTGTTTGATGCAGGGGCCGTCGCACATTACCACGACGTCATCACCTGCTGCAAAAAATACGGTGTGGAACCGTTTGTTACCCTGCATCATTTTTCCAGCCCGAAATGGCTGATGACCAAAGGCGGATGGGAAGCTTCGACTACACCTGCCGACTTTGCCCGCTATGTTCATTATATTATGGAAGAACTCGGCAGCGAACTGCACTATGTATGCACCATCAACGAGGCAAATATGGGCATTCAGGTCGCCGCAATCGCCGAGCGCTACAAGCGGCAGATGATGGCGCAGATGCAGGCAGCACAGACAGCGCCAAGGAGCGGCGACAGCGCGGACGGTACGGTGCAGGTCGGCATCAATCTTGAGAAAATGATGGAAAATCAAAAGGCAACCGCCCTTGAAAATATGGAAGTCTTCGGCGTGGAAAAAGTAGAAAACTTTACCTCCATGCGCACCAGAGAGGGCGATCTTCTCATCATGAAAGCACATGAGCTCGCCAGAAAAGAAATCAAAGCGCTCTATCCGGACATTAAAGTCGGTCTGACCTTAAGCCTGCACGACATTCAGCCGCAGGCGGGTGGCGAGGCGCGCGCAGCCTCTGAGTGGGATGAAGAATTTTTACACTATCTCCCTTATATTAAGGAGGATGATTTCTTAGGCGTGCAGAATTATACCCGCTCCCTAATCGGTCCGGACGGTCAGCTTCCGAATCCGGAGGGTGCCGAACTGACCCAGATGAATTATGAGTTTTACCCGGAAGCTTTAGAGCATGTTCTGCGCAGGGTGGCAGAAGATTTTCACGGTGACCTGTATGTCACTGAAAACGGAATTGCAACTTCCGATGACACCAGGCGCGTCGCTTTTATCGATGCCGCACTTAACGGCGTCGCTGCCTGCATCCGCGATGGTCTCCCGGTAAAAAGTTATTTTCACTGGAGTCTCCTTGATAATTTTGAATGGCAGAAAGGCTACTCGATGACTTTTGGACTGATTGCGGTCGACCGCAGCACACAGACAAGACATCCGAAGGAAAGCCTGCGTTTCCTCGGAAGCTGGAACCGCTAAAGAAAGGAATACCCGCATGGACATCAAAGAACGTCTCTCTTTTTTTCAGGAAATGGTTCAATGTGAATACCCGCTTCATCTCTGGCACTACAGCCCGGAGTTTGAGCTGATCGAGACAGACTGTCCGGCAGAACTCATGCTGCCGGACATTATCTCCATGCTGGGTTTTTCCTCTCTCGTACTCGCACATATAGAATCCGGGAACCGCATGCCGCTGATTTTGGACACCGAGTTCGGACTTCTCTGGATCGCCGGTTTTGAGTATCAGGGCTTTGCGCTGCAGCAGATCCACATCGTCGGTCCTGCTTTTACCGGAAGCAACTCACATCTGGTTCTGCGTAAAAAGCTGGATTCCTACCAGCTTACCGTCAAGCTGCGCTCTAAAATTGTAAAGCAGATCGAGAGTGTGCCGATCATTCCGTCTTCCGTGCTGCTCTCCTACGCCATCATGTTTCACTGCGCCATTACCGGCGAGCGGATCACCGCGGATCTGATCTCTTTTACCTCACACAGCACGACAAGCGTTCCGGATGACTCGCCGCTTCTCTCCGGGGAGCATCCGGGCATCTGGATGGCGGAACAGACATTTCTCTCCATGATCCGCGAGGGAAATCCGGAATACAAAAAGGCTCTTGCAAAATCCATGACCTTAAGCTCCGGCGTCAAGGCCGAGATCGGCGATTCACTCCGCATGAGCAAAAATAATCTGCTGGTGCTCCTAACCCTGTGCAGCCGCGCTGCGATCGATGGCGGGCTGAATCCCTCCATCGCATACACCCTAAACGATTACTATGCCGGGCGCATCGAGGAATGTAAAACGACTGCCGACACGACCAATTTAAGCCGCGAATTTCTCGATGATTACGTCCACCGTGTCCGCGCCGCAAAGGAGACGAATGCACATTCCAGGCAGATTCAGAACATCTGCGACTACATCAGTCTGCACATCCGCGAACCGCTCTCGATCTCTCTGCTCTCCGAACGGCTCGGCTACACGGAATATTATTTTTCCCACAAGTTCAAGGAAGTGACCGGCAAGAGCGTGAATGCTTATATCCGTCGAAAAAAAATAGAAGAAGCAAAGCTTCTTCTATCGGGTACCCGCATGAGTATTCAGGACATCAGCGATGAACTGTCCTTCGGCAGCCGCAGTTTCTTTTTCTCCAGCTTTCAGAAGGAGACCGGCATGTCACCGACGGCATACCGCGGGGAGCACTGTAAGGGGTGAGGGGAGAACCTGATTGCCCCAACATTTCTTTTTGAACCGTTTATCCAGATCTATTTCCCGTATCACCTGCTCTTTCATTCCAGATTTTTGAGATAATCGTTCTTCTAAATCATCCTGTAGAATAGGTGATATTATAGCAGACGAAATACCTGTTCCACTGAATCGGTGAGATTCTCCATGGCTTTTTCCCGCTGCATGGCCTCCTCTAACGTGCACGCCCCTCGCACGATCGGGAAAAATGCGTCAATGCCGTTGTCATTGCACGCAGCTGCTTCTTTTGTGACCGAACCGGCGAACGCAATCACTTTACAGCCATACTTCTTGGCAGCCCTCGCAACCCCCACGGGCGCTTTTCCCATTGCAGTCTGAAGATCCAGCCGTCCCTCTCCGGTGAGCACAATCTGCGCTTTCTTTGCCTCCTCCTCAAAATGGATCACGTCTAATATCAGCTCGATTCCCGGAACCAGTCTCGCCCCAAGATAACTGATAAAGGCATATCCCATGCCGCCGGCTGCCCCCGCGCCCTCCCGGGCTGCATAGTCAACGCCGATCCGCTCGGCAGTGATCGCGGCGTAATGCTTCATATCCGCGTCGATACGCGGCATTTCCTCTTCCCGTATGCCCTTCTGCTTTCCATAAATATAGGTCGCCCCTTTTTCTCCGCAGAGCGGATTCGTGACATCACATGCAATCTGAAAATCACATTCTTTCAGTTCCGGCATCAGATGCTCCAGTGAAACGAAATGTATTTTACCAAGCGCATCCGCTCCCTCTCCTGCTTCCTCTCCATCCTTGGTCAGAAACTTCACACCGAGCGCTCTAAGCATTCCGATTCCGCCGTCATTTGTTGCGCTTCCGCCGATTCCGATGATGAATTTGCGGTATCCGCGCGAAACGGCATCCCGTATCATCTCGCCCACTCCATAGGTGGTGGCTTTTCCCGGATTTTTCTGCGTCTCCTCCACGAGCGTAATACCCGCGGCCTGCGCCATCTCCAGAACCACCGTCTTTTCATCCGCAAGGATTCCGTAGTAAGCTTCCACCCGGCTTCCCATCGGTCCCGTCACAGACAGTTCCACTTTCCTGCCGCCCAGTCCCTCTATCAGGGCATCGGTTGTGCCCTCTCCTCCGTCTGCCAGGGGGCGGACCGTCACATTGGCATGCGGATAGACGCGCAACACCCCGTCACGCGCCGCATTCCCCGCTTCCATGGAAGTCATACTCCCCTTAAACGAATCGATCAAAACCATTACATCCATCTTTTTCTCCTTACAGGCATGCAACAGAGACACTTTGCAATGCTCACTCTGCAATGCCTTTTTTCATTTTTGTCCACAGTGTTGTAGGGCTGATTTCCAGTTCTTTCGCTGTCTTCTGCCTGCTTCTGTTATTTTTTGGAAGTGTCAGCATATTAACTTCACTGACATATCCATAATCACATCTGTTTCAACCGTGAAACTATCTTATACACTCTCAACATACTCATAATAGGATTTTCTCCACCAGTCGCACTTGTGTCACACCATTTTCTATACACGTTACCTTTTATCTACTTTTCTATTTTTTATCATGTTCGCTGTTCCAATTTACACCTTGTAAAAACTCCAACAAACATACCGTCTCCACATGCGTCGATATCGTTGTTGGAACACACATCGTCTACCTCGTAACCCGAAAAAGAATACATATCATTATCATTCAACAAGTCGTGATTATCGCTCATTTTAAAGCTCATCCTTGTTGTTTTTATTGTCCTCAGTATCATCTATTTCATTGTCAACAACTTCTCCAATCAGAATTTTGTCAAAATCACTTTGATACAGCTTATCTTGTTTTACTCTATATTTTTCAAACTCGGTAAGTGCATGTTCTTCTGCTATCTTTGCAGATATACTACCTGCATTTGTTAATATTTCTTTCTTACTCAGTCTTAAAATCCCTTCAAACTGTTCAGCCCAGTCTTCCATAGTCATCGGAACTTCTTCCTCTGCCCTCAGCTCTGCTAAATCCAGATATGCATTGACTATTCTTGCCATTGAAGATAACTCTTCTTTTGTCAGATAGTTCTTCGCAATAACCACATCAAATCTTTGAATTTTACCATCTGGAGCATCCTTCCATGTTGTCAGCCCCATATTTTCCTTATCACTATCTGCTCTATGATAAATTGTTTCTGCAGCAGTTTCTCCGTGAATTGCCCAATGAAGCTGATTCTGTACTCTTGCAAAGAATTTTTTTGTTGTCAGAGAATGAGAATCATAGTCAATGCTTGTTGCATATATATCAGTGATTTTTTGATAAAAGCGCCTTTCTGAAAGGCGAATCTCCCGTACTCTTTCTAACTGCTCTTTAAAATAATCTTTAGTTAAGACAGTTCCAAAATTTTTTAACCGCTCATCATCCATAGCAAATCCCTTAACTGTATATTCCTCAATTATATGATTTGCCCACTTTCTGAACTGGATAGCTCTTGGAGAATCCACTTTATTACCCACTGCAATGATTGCACTCAGGTTATAATGATTAGTATTATATGTTTTTCCATCTGCAGCAGTTATTCGAAATTTTCGAATAACTGAATTCTCATCTACTTCTTTATCCATAAATATTTTTTTCAGATGATAATTAATCGTATTTGTCTCTACATTATATAATACCCCCATCATTTTCTGGGTAAGCCATACATTTTCATCAGAATATATAGCATTAACATCTCCTTCTCCAGTTGCAGTTATAAATGTAAGATACTCTGCTGCTGAAGAACGAACAATGCTAATTTCACGCTTGTTATCTTTCATCTTGTCACCTCAATTTTTAATCGACTAAATTGCTTTATAAAGATTCATATATCTGTCTCTCGCATCCGGTATGCTTCTTTAGTAAGTTTATCATCGAGATACATATCGGTCAATTTCTTTCTTTTCTTCTCAAGACTGGCTATATCCTTCTCAATAGCTTGCTGTATGAATCTATCCTTATATCGGTTCGGAAAAAGAATGCTCGGTCAAAGGCTACCGCTATGACACGTTTCATGGCAAAGTTGCCAAACTGCTCCATCAAGCTGAATACCCCTTCATTTACTACTGCCGCAGCTCTGCCCCTAAATCTGATACTTCAAAATCTACTACTGAAAAAGAAAAGATTATGAAAATGAAATTGGGGCTATATTTTCTGAATGCGGTACAGTAAACATTGCCTGCCACACGCTTTAGATTGCTCGGCTCATAGTTCCGAAGATTGGTCAGCAAGTCCATCTGCCGTGCCTGCTCAATCACGGCAGGGTCAAGCTGCACATAGGGTCTGTTGCTTCTCAATGGGTAAAATCACCTCCTTAAAATAGAAAAAGCCGAGGGATTTTCCGTTAAGAAAACCTCTCGGCTATGTAAAATTTAATATTAAAATTCTGTAATCATATTCTCAATATTACTAACAAGACCATTTAAAAATTCTTTTTTTTGAGCAATAAAAATATCATCTAAATCCTTTTTCTTTTTTATTTCTTCAACTACTAATGCTTTTACTTTCTTTTCTACAGTATCACTCCACGGCTTTCCCGCCTTTTTAAACGAAGTTTTTACTCTATCAGACCACTTTCCATTTTTCTTAAAATCTGGCATTATAGACAAATCACATCCTAGTTCTGCTTTAATTCTCTCTTGATATAAAGCTGGATTTAAACAATCTTCAAACTCTGCTTCTGCCATTCCAATACAAGTCGTAAATGTTATATCCTTAATTCTAATTAGATTTTCTTTTTCTGCTTTTTCATAAGCCTTTTTTCCCTCGTCGTCGTCATCTAATAAAACAACATATGAACATAACATATTTTTGAATAGGTTTAATGCATAGCTAAGACTTGACGCCCCACCCAATTCGTGAATTGTCAATAAATTCTGTTTCATAGCTTTTCCTATCTTTTCACTCATTTTAGGTAACAAGTGTTTCAATGATTCCTTATCATCACTCCCTTCCACAACTAAAACATATTTAGAATTAATAAGATTATCTGATACTTTAATTCCTAAAACCTCTCGTACCTCTTTCAAATTTTTTGCAGGCTTGGCTGTTCCATTATCAATTATTATATTTCTTGAAATATTATCTCTAACTACAAATAATGGATTATGTGTCGTAACAATAACCTGATTATTTTCGGATAATCCCTCAATAATAGAATTTAATTGGTTTATTGCTTCTGGATGCAAATGTGCCTCTGGTTCTTCAATGATAATAACAGGTGTACTTGATTTTAAAGCATGTTCCTTTAACAACGCAATTGCCGTTAAGCTCTTTATTCCATCACCTTTAAATTCAATATTAGTAGGATTTCCATCGTCAATAATAATATCTATCCCACTTCTGAAATAATTTCTTCTTCGTTCGTCTGCTATTTGCAACTTTACTTCTTTAATTTTAGGCATAAACTCTTGCAATGGTTGCTTTATACCAACAGCAATGTCATTTAATATATCTTGCTGTAATTGGTTGATGGTATCCATTGCTTCCAAATAGCTTTCATTTTGTTCTAATACATCAAGTCTTTCTGCTACAGAATTTCTTATTTCGTGTAAAGCATCATTCTCTGTCCGAATTGCAGGTATATAATTAACAGAAATTCTCTCAGATATAAATTTAGCAATTATATCCGACTTGCGAGTAAGCATTGACGCATTTTTCCCACGTTTTGGCACAATGATTTCTGCTTTATTATCTGACCCAATACTTATTTCAATAGTTACGGTACCGTTTAATTTTGAACCTACAATCGAATAAAAATCTGCAAGTTCATCATCATTTAATATAAATTCCAATCTAAATTTTGATTGTAAATTTCTTTTTCCACTTTGTAATTGAATTGGAAAATCTCTTATCCAATTATATTCCCTATTATAACGAACTCTCGTCATCTTTGAATGTGCAAGCAAAATATTCATTGCACAATTCAAAGCATTTGAAATATTACTTTTCCCTTCATTATTTTTACCTAAAAGCACAGTATACTGCCCTAACGAAATTTTATGAGCCTTTGTGATACTTCTATAATTTGTAACCGAAAAAGATACTAATTTCATAATTTTCTCCTTTGATTGTAAAATGATTTACGTACTCAGAATAATTTTATTATAACATTTCATCTCCCCAAATTCTACTAAAGAAAGAAAAAGACGGCATCAGTTTCACGCCAACACCGTCTTTTTTCGGTTAGTCCATCATAAAATTCCTGCTTTTTTAGATACCCTACGCTGTTATAGCAGCCACGGAAATAAACGGACTGCATTTCCAAGTCCGTGAGCTTGTTTTTCAGCTCCATTACCTCAATGAGAGCTGCACATTCTTCCTTAGTCAGCTCCGCAGATTTTTCCGCATCAAACACGCCGAAAACCTATGGATATTTCTCATATAATCCCTCATTCTCGGCTTGCACGGCAGGGTCAAGCTGCACATAGGGTTATTGCTTCTCAATGGGTAAAATTGTCTCCTTAAAATAGAAAAAGCCGATGGGTTTTCGTTAAGTGAAAACCTCTCGGCTATGTAAAATAATATTCATTTCTTTCTACGAACTTTTTCAATTAAAAACGTTACTAATGCTGCCATCACTGAAGCAACTACACCTAACAAAATTTGAGAAACTGTATTAGTTAAATCTATTATTTTAAAAATTTCGGTAACTTGTCCTGTTGATATTAAGAAGGACAAAATAGTAGCTATAATACCTACCCATCCAGTTATTATTTGTATTTTCTTATCTAATTGCATTTTATCCTTTTCTTGTTTCAACCACAACGGGTTCACCATTTCTCAATGCTTCTGCAATTTTTCTACGTCGCTCGGCTGTATCATCTAATTCCTCGTTAGATAGAACTTTTCCACCTGCTAATTTACCATTGGGAACAGAAACAACAGGATTTATGAGTGTTTCCAAATCATAAAGAATTGATTTTTTTGCCTCATTATTTAATAAAGGATTGGAAATAATTTCAACTATTAAATCCTCTATTATAGAATTTGTAGTTATACAGTCTATTTTCAAATTATTTTCTCTGAGTTTTGCATTGATAACAGAAGATATATAAAAAAGAGATAACTTATTTCCTGTACCAATATACCTTGAAAACAGACTAATCAAATCCTTTTTTACCTTTTCATATTTTCCATCTATCGTTTTATAGTAAAAGAAAATGGCAAGTGGTACACTACCCACGCCTGTATATCTTCTTCACTGACACTGGAACGGAAACGCTGTCCCTCCTGCCAATCGCCAGTTCCGGCCAATTCTGCTAAAAGTTTGCCGCTTTGCCCCAAGCCGGAGCTGGCTGAGGTTGCAAACGGAATTACTGTTTTGCCGGTAAAATCATTTGCTTCTACAAAACTGTCTACCGGCCACGCTGCAATACCCCACCAGATGGGATATCCGATAAATACAGTGTCGTAGTCATCCCAATTTTCCACGGTATCTGCCACAAGTTCCACATTCCTCAAAGACTCGTCCTCATGCTCCCTGGACACACGGCTGTTGTCATTGTTATAATTCAAATCTTCATCCGTATAGGGTTCTGCTGGTTCCAGCTCGAACAAGTCGCCGCCAGTTGCCTGTGCAATATAATTCGCAGCCGATTCCGTGTTGCCTGTGGCAGAAAAGTAGACCACCAGCGTTTTTCCAGTCAGTGTTTCTTTCTGAGAAGCCTCGCTTTCCATTGTGGAGTCAATCCTCCTTGTCTGTATCGAACGGTAATTCAGTGGTTGTGGAAACATTCATATCTGGTTTATGAGAATCTTTGGGAAGTATTGTTTCTCTACGATCATCTAATCCCCAGTCTTTTGCCATTTGTTGCATTTCTTCATATATTTTGTCTTTGTATTTATCATAAAGGTGCTCAAATCCGTCTCTGCGAAGAATTGATGGCGAATTATCCATACGCATGCAGTCTTCCATAACACAGTCATATGCAAGATTCCTGCACATATCTGATTTCATGGAATATTTGATGTGTGATATGAATAGTTCCCGGTCAGCAATGTACGGAAGCACTTCATTTATGCCTTTTCTGAAAGTTACTTTATCTGTGTCTGACAAATGTGCATAATTATTTATAATCCATCTCCCATAATCACTCTGGTTAATATAGGCTATAAGTGCTTCCTCAGATTTTACTGCATCTTTTTCAGTCACAGTGACTTTCCGGCTATCTAATAATCTGTCCATCATCTTTAGATTCCCTGTAACTACTGTTTCCATGTCTGCATCATTAATTTTGCCTTTCATCAGCTGTTCATAGTGGTGCTTTTTATAATTGACAGGATTGTCATTTAATGCGTGAATTGTTACAAGTTTTCCGTTATAATATATATAAAGCCTGTTGTCTAAGCAGTCCACTGTAACTTCTTCGTCAATGAGCTTTGGATCAACTGAGTATCTGTTGCCATTAAAGCGGATAAGTGCTTCAGATGACACTCTGTATCTATTTGGTGTGAGATAGGTGTCAATAATGCTTTTATGCGGAAGTGGTTTCAGATACTCTTTTTCTTTGTAAAAGAGCGCTGTCGGTGACATTTTTGTCTCCTGATTAATTGATATGTTCATGTTTTAATTAACTGAACTGATAAGCACCTCCAGTTCTTCTATTGTTTCGAATTCGCCTTCATAAGCCCTGATCCAGTCAATTATCTTATTTCTTGCTTCTACAGTACCTTTAGTCTGTGGAGAACGTGCTTTACACAGCCGCACTTTAAAGCCAAAGTCCTTTGCCATCAGCATTATAGAATCTGTAGGCTTTTTCGGCGTCACATTTGTATTAGAAACCGTCGACATGTTATCAAAAAGTAATTCTTTTGGAATACCTCCAAACTTTCTGAAACTATTAATAAGTCCTCTTGCAACATCATCGAATCTTTTTTGTGCTGTCATTTCAAGATGGGCATATCTTGAATATTTCAGAGTTGTATGCAGAACATTTATAATGAATACCTCTCCGTATATGTTAGTTATATGAATATCCTCCTTCCAGTCTACCTGTGCCTGTTCTCCCGGGTTCTTTTCGAATTTGGGGTGTCCTTGTGATTTAGCTTTCTGTTTCAGCTTATTTACAGTAACGTATCTGTTGAAGTTGGAATATGAACCTATCCGTTTTGTGCCATATTTCCTTAACATAAACTGATATACGCCCTGGACTGTAATTCTTTTGATTGCTAGTTTATCTGCTATTTCATTTTTGAATTCATCTAATTTGCTTCCTTTATTTCGTTTATCAGGCCTCCCTTCATAACCATTGTGGTATTTCTTAACTGTCCTCCAGTCCATACCATACTTTCTTCCCAGAGCAGCATAGTTGGGCTTGATACCAAGACTGTCCATAACTGCCAGTTCTCATTTAAGATTGTTATTCATGTAATGTTCACCTCCAAAAGGAAGTGTAACAATACATCTATAAATACAAAATAAGAATGTAGGTTTTCCGACATTCTTATATGATAAAAAAGCCACATTCTTATATTAGCATTTGCACTGCTTAAGATGGTAATCAGGATTTCCCCTGTTCCGTCCAGTGTGTTGACGCCCTCTTTTTCGAAGACCACCGCCACGTTCTTTTCTTTCAGCCTGCGGATGGTCAGCAGGGAGTCAACGGTGTTTCTGGCAAAACGGCTGACGGATTTCGTCAGTATCATGTCGATTTTACCGCCTTCTGCATCTTTAATCATGGCCTTGAAATCGTCACGCTTCTTGGTGTTGGTGGCACTCTTTCCGTCATCGGCATAGATGCCCGCCAGTTTCCAGTTCTCCGTTTCCTGTATCTTTCTGGTGTAGTATTCTACCTGTGCCTCATAACTGCTTTCCTGTTCTTCCAGTTCGGTGCTGACTCGGCAGTAGGCAGCTACCCGCAGTTTCTTCTCTGACAACTTGATGCTTCTATCATACTGGGGTTTTGCCGGAATTATGGATACTTTTTTTGGACTGCTGTAGCCGGCATATTTCCTCCTTCCCAGATACGGACGGCAGGGATTTTATTCCTCTCCGTATCCAATCTTTATACTGTTGTTATTGTGAAAAATGACTTTGACCGAGTTATCTTTATATACCAAAATCTGCTTTATCAGCTTCCGGTACAGTTCCTCATCAAATTCTGTAATTTCTTCCCTGCCGGCAAGTGTCTCTTTCATCTCCTCTGAGCGGATGTCCTCATCCCTTACCTCAAGGGTTTTGTAGCGTTCCACCGCCCGTTCAAAAATCAGTGCTGTCAGTTCCTCTGTACTGCTTTCTCCGGTGTCAGGATGTCCTGTTTCTGCTGCTGAAGTGCTGCACTGCTCCTGCCTCCGTTTTCACGCCACCTTTGTTTCTTTCTCAGAAATCCATTTTTTTGAGGTCACTGATGGCTCGCTTGACCGTGCTGACGGACAGATTTAGTTCTTTCTCCGAAGGGAGAAATTTCCTAATAAACGAATAAAGGAACCAGCCAATCCGTTATGATTCTGGTTCTTTTCTTTTTGTTGCCATCTCTAATTCTTACTCCTGTAATATTTTAATTATTACATAGGTAAAATTTTAACTCAATATGTTTTTTCTGAAATTGACAACCACATAAATAACGTCTATAATATATTTATTACAGTCGTAAGATTTAAGGAGGATTTGAAATGAGCGATTTACCACAGATTTCTGAAGCTGAATTTGAAGTTATGA
>OLRS01002427.1_pt1 | contig 14635 bp, 10 predicted proteins | sample 1673171 | NCBI WGS metagenome assembly OLRS01 (sample SAMEA3136762, study PRJEB25190) | human gut metagenome | biome: human gut; feature: human-associated habitat; material: faeces | place: Austria | collected 2013
AGGGCATCACCCTCCTTTCGTGAAACTGGAGGGCAGGGGTCGAAACTTTGCATCCGGGTCTGTTCAATTATACTTGTTCAGTATAACGTGAAAAATAGAAGATATCAAGTACTTTACGTTCTATATTATTAAAAACAAAACAGGGTATGAAGTTCATCGTAATCTGATGAAACTTCATACCCTGGTCATTTATTTTTATGGAGTTTTGTAACCGTAAGGATTATTTGGTAAACAGATCAACCAGATCCTGGCCGTCTTCGTAGCCCTGGCTCTTCAGCTCATTTACGAACCAGTCGTCTACGCCGTCTACAGCTTTCTTGAAAGAATCGATATCCATATCAGCTTTCTCTGTGAAGGTTACGCCGTTTTTGGATTCCCAGCGTTCTTTAATCTCATTGTCGCTGGAACGGTTGATGTAACGTTCGTATTCAACTGCCTTCTGACCGCATTCATCAACAACTACCTGCTGTTGTGGTGTGAGGCCGTCGTAGATATCCTGATTGATGCAGAAGAACAGACAGTCATAGTTTGCATTCCAGAGAGATACATATTTCTGTACTTCCTGTACACTGGCTGCATCGATTGCTGGAAGCGGGTTTTCCTGGCCATCTACGGTTCCCTGCTGAAGAGCGGTGTATGTCTCGGACCAGTTCATATTGGTGGCATCTGCGCCCCAAAGCTCATAGCACTTCATCAGAAGGTTAGAACCTGCTACTCGCAGCTTCAAATTCTTCATATCTTCTACAGAATGTACCGGACGGACACTGTTGGTCAGCTGGCGGAAGCCATTTTCTGCCATTCCCATACAATGTAAGCCATAGGAAGATAAGATCTCATCCATTTTCTGTCCTGCTTCCCCGTCCAGTTTTGCGTCTGCATCTTCTACAGAGTCGAAAAGATATGGCAATGAAACTACGTTAAAACGTGGATCAAATGCAGAATAGATCAGGTTGCTGTGCATGGAGATCTGTACCGGGTCACCGTTCATCAGCGCCTGGATACCTTCGGACTGGTTACCGCCGGTCAGCTGGTCTGCTGCATATACTTCTACTTTTACTTTTCCGCCGGTTGCCTGATCCATTAACTCGCCGAATTTACGTCCGGCCTGGGCCCAGGTACTGGTTTCTGTGGTAGAGCAGGTGAAATTCCAGGTCATTTCCGGCCAGTTTAAGTCACTGTGGTCTTCTACCTGGTATGCAGATGTGCTTCCGGTGCTTTCTGCGCCTGCTGCTTTTGCTGCATTATCGGTGAAAATGTGTACCAGGTCTTCTGCATCTTCATATCCCTGGTTCTTTAACTCATTGATGAACCACTCGGTTACAGGCTCTGCTGCATTCTTAAAGGACTCTACATCCAGATCCTCGTATTTTACAACTTCTACGCCATTCTTTGACTGCCAGCGTTCTAAGATCTCCTCGTCACCGGCGCGGTTGATCTCACGCTCATAAGCAACTGCCTTGCGGCCTGCTTCGTCAACTACCTTCTGCTGCTCCTGGGTCAGACTGTCATAAATGCCCTGATTGATACAGAAGAACAGGCAGTCATAATTTGCATTCCAGAGAGATACATATTTCTGTACTTCCTGTACGCTGGCTGCGTCGATCGCTGGAAGTGGGTTTTCCTGTCCGTCTACTGTCTTCTGCTGAAGAGCAGTGTAGGTCTCAGACCAGTTCATATTGGTGGCATCTGCGCCCCAAAGTTCATAACACTTCATTAAAAGGTTGGAACCTGCTACACGAAGCTTCAGGTTCTTCATATCTTCTACAGAATGTACCAGGTGAACGCTGTTGGTCAGCTGGCGGAAACCATTTTCTGCCATTCCCATACAATGCAGGTCATAGCTTTCCAGGATACTTACCAGTTCTTCTCCTGCAGGTCCGTCTAAAACAGCATCCGCTGCTTCTACAGAGTCAAACAGATATGGCAGTGAAACTACGTTAAAACGTGGGTCAAATGCTGAGTAGATCAGGTTGCTGTGCATGGAAATCTGTACCGGGTCGCCGTTCATCAGTGCCTGGATACCTTCGGACTGGTTGCCACCGGTCAGCTGGTCCGCTGCATATACTTCTACTTTGATCTTGCCGCCAGTTGCCTGTTCCATTAATTCACCAAACTTACGCCCGGCCTGGGCCCAGGTACTGGTCTCTGTGGTAGAGCAGGTAAAGTTCCATGTCATTTCCGGCCAATCCAGATCACTGTAATCTTCAATGGTATTAAAATCGTCATTATCAGTTGCTGTGGTACCGCTGTCACCGCCTGTGGTGGTTCCATTTTCAACCGCTGCCGCACTTCCTAATGCTGCTGGAAGGAAAGTGGAAATTCCCGGGATATAGGTGATCATAAGCAGAACCACGATACATGCAGCTACCATAGGTACAACTGCACGGGAGATCTGCTGTAAAGTTACCTGTAAACCATTCTTCAGCTTTACACCGATGGCTACAAACAGGTTGACACCAACTGGCGGTGTTACCTGACCGATTGCCAGGTTGACGGTTGCCATAATACCAAAGGCGATCACATTGTAGCCCAACTGCTTGCATACAGGAAGCATGATCGGGATGAAAATGTACATGGCTGAGTTTGCGTCAATAAAGCAGCCTGCGATCAGGAAGATCACATTGCAGATCAGCAAGAAAGTGAACTGATTGCCTGCTACTTTTGCCAGCAGCTGGGAAGCTGCGGTAGAGATACCAAAACGGGTACATACAAAGGAGAACAGGGACGCACATGCTACAATAAGCATGATGCCGCCGGTAGTCTTTGCAGAGTCAATAAGGATATCCCAAAGATCTTTTAATTTTACTTCTTTATAAATTACCATACCTACAAAAAGGCCATATACAACAGAAACGGCTGCTGCCTCAGTAGGTGTGAAAATACCGCCGTAAATACCGCCAAGGATGATAACTGGCATTAAAAATCCCCAGAATGCGTCTTTAAATGCGTCCAGACGTTCTTTTGCAGATGCCTTCTGTACATTGGACGGAACGACATGGTTTTTACGCACTTCCAACATTACCACTACGATCAGTGCAAGTCCCATGAGAATTCCAGGAACAATACCAGCCATGAACATGTCACCAATGGAAACGCCGGTAATGGAAGCATACACAACGAAGGCGATACTTGGCGGGATGACAATGGCAATGGAGCTGGCAGTTGCCATTAATGCAGTAGAGAATGGAGCGGAGAAGCCGCCTCTTTCTACCATAGCCGGGATCAGAACTGCGCCTAAAGCTGCTACCGTTGCAGGACCGGAACCGGAGATCGCGCCGAAGAAGCAGGCAACGATGATACATACATTTGCAATGCCGCCTTTGCGGTGTCCAACACAGGTGTCAACGAAACGGATCAGTCTGGTGGAAATACCGGCCTTTGCCATAATGTTTCCGGATAATACGAAAAACGGGATAGCAAGAAGCAGGAATTTGCTGATACCGGAGTAAATGTTAGTTGCTACAATGGTTAAAGAAGTTCCTGAATACAGAATCGCTGCTGCGGATGAAAGTCCCAGGCAGATAGAGATCGGAACATTTAAAACCAGTAAAACGAAAAAGGTGATAAAAAGAACTGCACTTACCATTTATTTATCCTCCTTTTTCATATCATTCTTTTCTGCTGCGTTTGTTTTTGCACATTCATCCACACAATACTCAATAAAGTGCAGGACCATACACACGGAACCAATAGGGACGAAGGACCAGAAGATCCATTCCGGCCAGTTTAATACGAAGGTTCGTTTCTGGTTGGCAAGCTGTGCCAATACCTTGTCCATACCGTAATAGAATAAAATTCCCATAAAAGCCACGGAAAAAAGTGTGATGAGAATGATCACTGGCTTTTTACATGACTTTGGCAGGCGCTCTGTTACCAGGTTTAAACCTACCAGACCTCCCTCTCTTGCAGACAATGCTGCGCCTAAAAGGGTGATCAGAACAAAAATTGCAACCACCAGTTCCTCTGTAAAAGACCATGACTGGTGGATCACTTTACGTGAAAACACGTTTCCTACTGTCAGTACAAGGATCAGGATCATGGTAGCTGCCAGAACTGCTTTTTCAACCAGCGCTACAAAGTCCATAAGCTTTTTGTACCCTTTCATACTGCTCTCCTCCTAAATATGTAATGCTTTTACCTGTGTAAGATCCTGTGTTATTTCCGCTTTTTCTATATCATTCTTTTGCATGATGCATCAGTGAATATAAAAAATCCGCCCCTTAAGATCTAAGGGACGGATGATTAACTGATCCTGTCAGAAGTTTTCACTTTTCACGGAAAGTAAAACACCTGTAGTATCGTATAAACATACGCTGCTGCCGCTTATGCGGATCTTATGAAAATACAGGTCCTGTGGCTCTTGCTCTCAGTCAATCGAAGCCTGCCTTTATTTTCATAACAGGTTATTAATAATGTACGTATTATTGTACACGTATTCTCAAAAAACGTCAACCGCTTTTTATTTTTTAAAGATGGTCTGTAAGATCTTCCTGTATTGACAATGCAAACATTTAGATGTACTATCAACTATATAGATGTATATACATCTTCTTTTTAGAAAGGATCGTTAAATCTATGGATGATACACAGCGTAAAATAACAAAAATAGCCAGAGAAGCTGCCAAATTTACAGTCCAGACCATGAAAGCCGAGGGCATCGGCACAGCTGAATTTGACTTTATCCATCTGGTCCGCCACAAACCGGGAATCACCCAGGCAGAAATCCGTGAAACCTTAAAGATCGACAAAGGAGCCGCTGCCCGCCGGGCTGCAAGCCTGGAAGCAAAGGGCTATCTGGTACGAAAACCAAATCCTGAAGATAAACGCAGCCAGCTTCTTTTTGCCACAGAAAAAGCGGAAGAACTGAAAAACTCCAAAGCAAGTATTGAAGACGCTTTTTATGACTGGCTCATTGCTGATCTCTCAGAAGCAGACCGCAGGGAATTCTGCCGCATCCTGGATATCCTTTACTGGAAATCCAAAGAAGAACGGAGAGCAGACTTTACCCATGTATCGGCATGGACCAATGAAAAACTTTCCCGGATCCCCAGCGAAGAAATGACCGATCAAAAAATACCAGATAAAGAAATACTAAATAAAGAACTGCCCCCAAAAAAGGCTCCGGAAAAAGAACCACAGGAAGGAGAACTCTCACATGAGTAAACAATCTGCACCCCCCATATGCAAACATCCAGACCATGTCACCAGTTATTTTTCCATGCAAAAGGGAATTTTAGCTGTTATCACAGTGTCCGGTCTTATTTACAATCTTGGACTTATGGCCCGTCCCTGGTTTGAAGGCCAGATGATACAGTGCCTGTTTTTTATCCAGAAAGGCCAAAGCCATTTTTCAGATATGCTGAAACTGGCATCTGCTTATTTTATTGCCATTTTTACGGTTCAGATCTCCCGTTTCATCAAACGTCTGTATGTGCGCCGCTTCGCCAACAACATCAACCGCAGTATGAAACAGACGTATTATAACAACCTGGTCCATACGGATACCTGCGATCTGAAAAATGTCAATACCGGAAATGCCATGACAAAAGCTTTATCCGACGTAGACGCATGTTCCGAAGGGATCCGTAAATTTACAACTGAGATCTTCGATACAGGTGTAGCACTGTTTTCCTATGTTTTCATGCTTTTCGCCTACGACTGGAAACTGGCTCTTTTATGCCTTATCTTCCCTCCTGTTTCCTATGTGATCGCAGAAAGGATGAAAGTCGTTGTCCTGAAAACAGGTGCTGCCTGCAAAGAAAGCGCCGGACGTTTAAATGCCGCAACCTTAGACCGCATCCAAAACGCCATAACCTACCGTATTTACGGCTGTGAGACCCAGAGAAATAAAGATTATGAAACCCACCTGGCTGATTACGAAAAAGCCTCTGTACGTGCAGACCTGCCGGTAGCGGCCCTGCCTCCTATTTATAAGCTTATTTCCATGACCGGCGTCCTTCTCATCTTTTATTTTGGAAGTAAAAATGTAATGGGAACCGGCTGGACTTCCTGGGATATTGCCGCTTTCAGCGCTTTCCTTTCCTGTTTTTCCAGGCTGTCTGTAAAATCTTCCCATGCAGCCAAGCTTTTTAATGCTATCCAGAAAGCCCAGGTTTCCTGGAAGCGTATCCTTCCTTTTATGAAAGCAGGAAAAGAAGACAAACCTCTGCCAGCTTCCAGCCTTGGACAGGTAAACGCAAGATCCCTTGGATTTTCCTATGAAAACAGTGCTCCTCTTTTCAAAGATCTGACATTCCAGGCTTCTCCTGGTGAGATCATTGGTATTACCGGCCCGGTTGCCTGCGGAAAATCCACATTAGGACGGATCTTCCTCTGCGAGCATCCTTACACCGGCTCCCTCACCTTTAACGGTAAGGAATTTTCTTCCCTTTCACCAGATGTGCGCAATTCTCTGGTGGGATACTTAGGACATGAACCGGATCTGTTAAGTGATACCATTAAAAACAATGTTTTACTTGGGGATCAAAAGGATCTGTGGAAATACTTAGAAGCTGTATGCCTGGAAGATGAGGTACGTCATATGCCTCAGGGTGAAGATACAGTAACCGGTGAAACGGGCCTCCGTCTTTCCGGCGGACAGCAGAAGCGGCTGGCTCTGGCCCGTACACTGGCCCATCCCCGCCCGATCCTGATCTTAGATGATCCATTTTCCGCCTTAGACAAGACAACAGAAGTAGAAGTGTTTGAACACCTGCGTCAAATGGTGCCGGACAGCGTTATCTTTCTCATCTCCCATCGCCTGTATCTGTTCTCGGAAACAGACGGCGTGATCTGGATGGATAATGGAACAGCAGAATTTTCTTCCCATAAAAAACTGTTGAAAGATAATAGTGCTTACAGAGAATTATATCAGCTTCAAACCGACTATTCCGTTGCAAAACCAACGGAAAGTGCGATTGAAAGGGGGATCTGCTGACTATGAAAACAGAACATTCTGTCCTTAAGGTTATTTTACGCACTGTAAAACAGAATAAGGGAATGTGCGTAACTTTATTTGCTGCTGTGTTGGGATCTGCTGTCTTTGCCCTTCTCCCGCCGCTGGTACTGGCAAAAGCCATTGACTATCTTACAGCCGGCCAGACCTTTCCTTTTGCTCTGGCTCTGTCCTATTTTGGACTGCTTTTATTAACAAATGCTGCCACCTCTTTGCGTGAAAGCCTTTTGACGATCTTCGGGCAGCGCATTACGCATGGACTGCGCACTGTTTTATGCCAGAAGATCAGCCTTCTGCCTGCAGACTCTTTTGTTTCCCATGACTCAGGAGCCATTGCTTCCCGTTTTGTAGGTGATGTGGATACAGTAGAGGAACTTTTTACTTCCGGTATCATCAGCATGTTTGCAGACGCCTGCCAGCTTTGCGGTATTTTCTTTGTGATCTTTACGAAAAACCGCGGTCTGGCTATTCTGCTGCTTTTTGTGCTCCCCGCTGTATTTTTCTACACCCGTCATGTACAAAAACGCATGCTTGCATCCCAGTTAAGTAACCGTGCTGCCATTGCAAAAGCCTCTGGTCATGTACCGGAGACACTGCGCTGTATCCGCACCATTCACAATCTTCACAAAGAAATGTATATGGAAGAAAAATACAGTAAATTTCTGGAAGACAGCTATAAGGCAATTGATAAAACAAATTTTTATGATGCTATTTATTCACCGGTCATCCTTATTTCCAATTCAATTACCATCGCCATTGTTATGATCTTATCTGCTTTTGGAAATGGGGAAGTCCAGCTGTTTTTCGGAATGTCTGCCGGTACTGCTGCCGCTGTTATTTCCTATATTACCCAGGTATTTACACCTCTTGAAAGTATTGGTATGGAAATACAGACCATTCAGTCTGCTGCTGCCGGAGTACACAGGATCAATGAATTTTTGCAGCTTCCGGAACGTACCAAAGCTAGGGAAACAAACACTTCCAGACCGGATCCGGCTGCATGCCCGGTAGAACTTCAGAATGTAACCTTCCGTTATGAGGAAAGTGACCCGGATATTCTACAGTCCCTCAGTTTTTCTGTAAAAGAAGGGGAACAGGTTACTTTGACCGGACGTACCGGTGCCGGAAAAAGTACTATTTTTAAACTGCTTTTAGGACTTTATACACCTCAGAAAGGAAACGTTCTTATTAACGGACAGCCTGCCGATGCACTCTCTGAAAACCAGAGACGAAAGATCATCAGCTGTGTAGAACAGAATTTTTCCATGGTTCCCGGAACGATCCTGGACCAGATCACCTTGTTTGACCCGGATATCACATTGGAACAGGCCCAGACTGCCGCAGGTCTTACAGGACTGGATGAAGTTATACGCAGTTTCCCGGAAGACTACAACACTCCCTGCAAACCAGGTCTTTTCTCCCAGGGACAATGGCAGCTGCTTTCCATTGCCAGGGCTGTTGCAACCAACCCCCGCATCCTTTTATTAGATGAGATCACGGCAAATCTTGACGCAGACACAGAACAGACCGTTCTTTCTGCTTTAAACCGAGCCGGAAACGGACGTACCGTGCTTTCCATCAGTCACCGGTTATATGAAAAAAATGGCGGACGGCAGATTGCGATCTGACGCCCGCTGGGATTTCATTTTTCAGCTGTAGAATGATCCAGGTCACTCTGGCAAATCCTACAGCTTTTTTCTTATATTTCTCCAAAATACCGCTGAAAGGACCACCGCGATATAGTCTGTAATTGCCTGACCGTATATCACGCCTTCTAATCCTGCGATCAGCTGCAGGATGTAAAGCAGCGGGATCAGGAGGACGCCCTGACGCATAACGGAAAGGATGGTTGCAGGCAATGCGTAATTTACAGACTGCATACAGTTCATATTTACAAAAAGCATGCCGATCACAGGACCGGAAAGCATGTATGCAATCAGCATCTTTACCCCATAATAAACCACCTCATCATCACTGATGAACATGCGGATAATAGGCTCTCTTCCCACAAAATACAGCAGTGTGGCCGCAACTCCGGCTATCAGGCAGCAGATCTTCGTAAAGCGTTCTACTTCCCGGAAGCGGCTGATATTTCCAGCTCCATAGCTGTAACCCAACAATGGCTGTACTCCGTTTGCCAGTCCCATTTGCAGGAAAGTAATGAACATATTGGCTTTAAAAACAATACCGATGGCTGCCACCGGTGCATTTCCATATTTTACCAAAATCTGGTTGACTACAATGGTGGAAACGCTCATGAGAACAGAAAAGATAGCAGTTGGGAAGCCGGTAGTGCAGACTCTCTGCGGGATATTTTCTCCTAAAGTAAAGTCTTTTGGAAGAATGGACAGCTGACCGGATCTCTTTAAGAAATACCATACAAAGTACAGACTTGCCAGGATATTTCCGATGGTAGTTGCAATAGCCGCACCGGCAGCTCCCATATGCAGACCAGAGATAAACAGGGGGTCTAATACAATATTTGCAATGGTTCCCACCATGCTTCCGATCATAGCTTCTTTACTGGCACCTTCTGCCCGGACTACAAAGCTGGCTGCCGCAGACCAGATGATAAAGGGAGCGCCCCAGGCAATGTAATGGATGTAACCTTTAGCGTATTCATAGGTTTCTGTATTTGCGCCAAAAATATGTAAGATGGGGGACATAAATGCAAATAAAATAACTGCAATTATGATGCCTACTGCTAAACTAGCATAGGTGATAAATGCGGTAGTGTTCTTTACTTTTTTGGGTTTTCCTTCTCCCATTGCCATGGATGCCACGGCGCTTCCGCCCATTCCAAACATATTGGCAAAAGCCATAAGGAGAATGAAAATAGGGTTTGTCAGACTGACTGCCGCTACCTGAAGTGCATCTCCTGTCTGTCCTACGAAAAAGGTATCTGCCATGTTATAAACGACTGTAACCAGACTGCTGATCACACTTGGGATCGCCATGGCGGCTACTGCTTTTGACACCTTCATAGAACGCATCAGTTCCTGGTCTGCGCCTGTTTCTTTTGCTTTTTCCATTTTGATCTTCTTCCTTTCTGTATTTCCTTTTCCCCTCAGATGTATATATCTGTCTGTTATCTACGGGGAACTTTCGTTATTAATTTGCTTCATCCAGATTCTTAAGCATTCGCTCTCCGATTGCTATAAAGATCTGCCTTTCTTCTTCTGTAATACCTTTTAATAAAATGCTTTCCGACTCGCCTATTTCAGCAGCGATCAGATGACGGATTTCTTCGGCCTTGGACGTAAATTCGATCCGTTTTAAACGGGCATCCTGCTTTTCACTGACACGGCAGATCAGTTCTTTCTTTTCCAGGGCCTTTAATACTTCTGTAGCCGTAGATGGACGGAGACCAAATTCTTTTTCTATATCTTTCTGATAAATAGAATGTTTCTGTCCTTCCACTAAAATAAAATTTAAAATATTCCCCTGCGCCCCGCTCATTCCCAGTGTTTCCTGTAAAGCTGCAGATCTGCGGCGCAGACGGTTAGATATACGGTTAATGACTTTTCCTGTTTCCATATGACTGTACTCCTGTGTTTTTGTAATTAGTTCGGTTCCTAAGTATTTTAGATAAAAAAATTTCAGAAGTCAAGGATTATTTACTGCTGTTATATCTCTGACTTCTGAAATATGTTGTCGTTTATTACTTATAAATACCGCACATTTACGATCCTACGCCTGCGCTAACAGGCGGGATCTCCTATTGATCACTGTTCCAGATACTTCTTCACATACTTTCCTGTATAGGAAACCGGGCTTTCTGCCACTTCTTCGGGAGTTCCTTTGGCAATGACAGTTCCTCCCTTGTCGCCGCCTTCGGGACCGATATCGATGATATAGTCTGCTGTTTTGATCACATCCAGGTTGTGTTCAATGACAACAACGGTATTTCCACCGTCGGACAAGCGGCGAAGGATCTCGATCAGCTTGTGGACATCGGCAAAATGAAGGCCTGTAGTTGGCTCATCCAGGATATAAATGGTCTTTCCGGTACTGCGCTTGGAAAGTTCGGTAGCAAGTTTGATACGCTGGGCTTCACCACCGGAAAGTTCGGTAGATGGCTGTCCCAGACGGACATAACCAAGACCTACATCATATAAGGTCTGGATCTTTCTGGTAATGGAGGGCACATTTTCAAAGAATTTCAATGCATCTTCCACTGTCATATCCAGGACATCATAAATGCTTTTACCCTTATATTTTACTTCCAGTGTCTCACGGTTATAGCGCTTTCCGCCGCAGACTTCACAGGGCACGTATACATCCGGAAGGAAGTGCATCTCGATCTTGATGATACCATCGCCGGAGCAGGCTTCACAGCGACCACCTTTTACATTGAAACTAAATCTGCCCTTGTTGTAGCCCTTTGCTTTTGCATCTGCTGTAGAGGCAAACAGGTCCCGGATCAGGTCAAATACACCGGTATAGGTAGCCGGATTGGAACGTGGGGTACGTCCGATTGGGGACTGGTCAATAGCTATAATCTTATCTAACTGCTCTACTCCTTCAATGCATTTATGCTTTCCAGGAATGGTCCTTGCGCGGTTTAACTTCTTTGCGAGGGCTTTATATAAGATCTCGTTTACAAGAGAACTTTTACCGGAACCGGATACACCGGTCACACAGGTCATCACGCCTAACGGGAAGGAAACATCGATCTTTTTCAGGTTATTCTCTTCTGCTCCCCGCACCGTGATCCAGCCCGTTGGAGTTCTGCGCTGATCAGGAACCGGAATCTGCAGACGGCCGCTGAGATAGGCACCGGTTATTGACTCCGGGTTTTTCATGATCTCTTCTGCAGTTCCCACTGCAACGATCTGTCCACCATGTTCCCCGGCTCCAGGTCCGATATCCACAATGCAGTCTGCTGCACGCATGGTATCTTCGTCATGTTCTACTACCAGAACGCTGTTTCCCAGGTCACGCAGATGCAATAAAGTTTTTAACAATTTATCATTATCTCTCTGGTGAAGTCCTATACTTGGCTCATCCAGGATATAGGCTACTCCCACCAGACCGGATCCGATCTGGGTAGCCAGACGGATTCTCTGGGCTTCGCCGCCGGAAAGTGTGCCTGTAGCACGGGAAAGGGAAAGATAATCCAGTCCCACATCAATAAGGAAACTGATACGTGCTTTAATCTCCTTTAAAATAGAGGCACCAATGGTCTGCTGCATAGGTGTCAGCGTCAGCCCATCCATAAATTCCTTAAATTTCACAATGGACATATTAGTAGCCTGGTAAATATTCAGACCGCCTACTGTAACTGCCAGAGACTCCTTTTTCAGTCGCTGTCCCTTGCAGGCCGGACATGGGGTGATCCGCATATAGGTTTCATATTCTGCCTTGGAAGCTTCTGAAAAAGTCTCTTTATAGCGGCGGTTTACATTTTCGATCAGGCCCTCAAATGCTACATCGTAGATGCCTTCACCTCTCTGGCTCTTATAGCGGACTTTTACTTCATGACCGCCGGTACCATAGATGATAATATCGTGGATCTCCTTTGGATAATCCTGAAATGGAGTATCCAGGCTGAAATGATATTCCTCTGCCAGTGCGTCTAAGATAGCCCTGGTAAAGCTTCCTTTGTCCGTACAGGACTGCCATCCCATAACCACAATGGCACCCTGGGAAATGGAAAGGGATTTATCCGGGATCATCAGATCCTCGTCAAATTCCATCTTATAGCCTAAACCGAAGCACTCCGGGCATGCTCCAAATGGGTTATTAAAGGAGAAGCTTCGGGGCTCTACCTCGTCAATACTGATACCACAGTCCGGGCAGGAAAAACTCTGACTGAAATTCACCGGTTCCCCGCCGATCACATCTACAGTCATCAGGCCGTTGCTTAAGGACATAACCGTCTCAATAGAGTCAGTCAGACGATTTTCAATCCCCTCTTTTACAACCAGACGGTCTACAATAATATCAATATTGTGCTTAATATTTTTCTCTAATTTGATCTCTTCGGAAAGTTCGTACAGATTTCCGTCAATGCGCACACGCATATAGCCGCTTTTTCTGGCCTGCTCCAGCACTTTTACGTGTTCGCCCTTTCTTCCACGGACTACAGGTGCCAACAGCTGGATCTTGGTCCGCTCCGGCATAGCCATGATCTGGTCTACCATCTGATCAATGGTCTGTTTATGGATCTCCCTTCCACACTTTGGACAGTGGGGGATACCGATGCGGGCATAGAGAAGACGCATATAGTCATAGATCTCTGTCACGGTTCCCACTGTAGAACGTGGATTTCGGTTGGTGGATTTCTGGTCAATGGAAATGGCTGGAGAAAGGCCTTCGATGCTTTCTACTTCCGGCTTTTCCATCTGTCCTAAGAACTGTCTTGCATAGGAAGACAGAGACTCCATATAGCGTCTCTGACCTTCTGCATAGATCGTATCAAACGCCAGAGATGACTTGCCGGAACCGGAAAGTCCGGTAAGAACCACCAGTTCATTCCTTGGGATATCTACGGATATATTTTTAAGATTATGTTCATTTGCGCCGCGTATTTTTATATACTGCTTTGGCATGGTGTAACTCCTTTTTCTGCTGTTTCCTGAAAATATTTACTCACTTCTATGCCTGGTTTTTCCAGGCAATATAATGCTGAAAAGCGCAGGGAAAATTTCTCCCTGCGCTTTTTAGTATACCACATACATATTTATTTATCAAACATTTGTTCGATAAAGTTTTTTAATACAGCCGGTGTTTTTTCATATAAACTGGCCTTGTTCACACGCTCCCAGCGGGTATGGATATCTTTCCCCCATGGTCCAAAGAGCATGGATGGGATCTTTAATTTCGCCATTGCTTCTATATCCATGGCATAGGCACTGCCCCATAATGGGGTCTGGGCTGCATAGGCAGCCAGTTCTTCTTTGTCCATTCCGCCACAGTAGCTTAAGTCGGAAATGCCGCAGAAATATTCATGGCATTTCAGGGAAACATTCTCCTTCTCTGCTGCTTTTTTCATCTCTTTAAAAAGAATTTTTCCCTCTTTTCCACTGTCTACAGCCGGATAAAATGGAGGTGCAAAGCCAAGGATCATGATCGGACCGGAGATTCCTGACTGGTTTAACAGCTGCTCCATAAAATCAAGGGTGGCTGATGGGAAGTTGGTCTCGCCTTTGTCCAGGTGGGCTTTCTGAGTCTTGTAGGCTTCTAAAAGCCAGGCAGTAAAGGCTTCTCCCTGTTCTTTGCGGCAGTATGCCAGCAACTCACTGACTGTAAGAACTTCTGCTTCTGCAGCGGCTGCTGCGCCGGGACACTTGAAGGGGCTGCAGTTTACTGCTTTCCACTTTTCTTCCATTCCCCGGGCATATTCTTCAAAGCTTTCTCTTCCCAGCGCTTTCAGCCGTTTTATCACTTCATCCGGTGTTTTCTCAAAACCAAGCATGCTCATGTATCCGCCAGCCCTGAAAGGCACAGACACATCATAGCCTTCTTTCCGGTCACGGAGACAGAACCAGGTTGGCGGCGGGCAGATCTCCGCAGTGCTTTTTTCCGCAAATTCCGGTGCCAGCTCTGTTTTCATGAAAAAGCTGCTTAAAACGCCCAGGGAGCTGACACCATGGAAGCAGTTTAATACATGGGCTTTTACGCCCTGGACCAGAACAGCAGGCATTGTTTTTCCAACAGAACCTGTATAAATGGTCT
>OLRS01002437.1_pt1 | contig 14571 bp, 13 predicted proteins | sample 1673171 | NCBI WGS metagenome assembly OLRS01 (sample SAMEA3136762, study PRJEB25190) | human gut metagenome | biome: human gut; feature: human-associated habitat; material: faeces | place: Austria | collected 2013
TCATTGATACCTTTGTCAACTCGGTCTACGTCTTTGATGACCGGGTCGTACTCAACTTCAACTTCACGGACGATGCCAAGACGGTCACCCGTGAGGAAGTGTTGGGTTCGAGTGCTGTGGACAATGCTCCACCAAAACAAAAGTCCCTGACTTCGGTCAGGGGCTTTTTTGTTGCGTCATCCACTAACCTGCGTCAGAGCAGGACGGTACAGGGCTCGAACAGGGCGGCGGCACGAAGTGCCGTAAGCAATCAGCCCAGTGGGCTGTTGCTTAGCCCGCGGTTCCCAACGCGTAGGAATGTCTACCAAGAAAGATGCCGCCAGACCATTCGGTCTGGGGATTTTTTTGTGGCGGAGGTCACAGGACGAGGACCGGAACGAGCAAAGGCAGGGTATCATCATTACGATGGTATCCTGCCTTTTGTGCGATAGGATGATCATAAGCCAAAGGCTCCCACCTGTTCTGTCGTATGCACAGAGCGGGCGAGAGCCTTTGTGATGAAAAGAAGAAAATGAAGGAGATGACTTGTTATTTGGCGGCTTTTTCGCCCTCCGGGAAGATGATCTTATTCACGAAGAAGAAGATCACCATGGAGATGCCGCCGTTGAGCACGGTGGTGCCGATGTTGTAGATGAAGTCCGGCACCAGCAGACCTGCCACCGCCACCCAGATGCAGTTGATGGAGTTGACGATGCAGGTGATGACGCAGAACGCCAGCACATACCAGCCGATCTGCTTTGCCAGATTGCCCTTGCTGCGGAACACAAAATTGCGCTGGATGGGAAAATTGATGCACTCGCCGATGACCATGGCGATCATGTAGGCGCAGAAGTAGGGCAGACCACCGTGGGCGGCATCGTAGCCGAGGATGTTCCACTTGAAGGTCTCGCCGAACAGGGTGATATCAATACCCGGCCAGCCGAAATCCACCACCGGCAGGCTTGCAAAGGCCTTGGGCAGAAATTGCAGCAGCAGGTACTTGAACACGGTGATGAGGTTGGACACGATGACGAACAGGCCGCCCTCGCGCACCCACTTGGCAGCGGCGGGGTGCTTTGCCGCGAAGTTATTCCAGAAATTCATAGCCTGCTTCCTTTCAGCTGTTTTTCAAGCGCTCTTCCATGCGGCTGTTCAGCACGAGGTTCTTCACAGCCTCCACGATCACCCGCACAAGGCCGATGATCCAGAAGCCCTGCAGCTCCATCACGATGCCGTCCACCATGCCCATGCTGATAGCGCCGTTGGTCATTTTGGCCAGCGCACGCAGAGGCATATTGTACTGGAACAGGATGTTCAGGTCAGGCTTGCCCTTTTTGATGCTGCGGCGCAGCAGGGTGCCCAGCACGGCAGCTGCCAGCCAGCCGATGGGGCTGCGTCCGTGTCCCATCTCGCCCAGCGTCATGTTGCGGTCGATGTGTACCTTGTTCTCCGGGATGGGACGGCCCAGCAGCGCTTCAAACTCCGCGTCCGGCACGTTCTGCACCTGCGCAGTGCGGTAATGCTCCAGATTTTTGCCCGCATAGGGGTCGGGTGCGCCGGTGCCCGCCACCGTGACAGCGGCAGTCAGACGGATATCGGCGCTGGAAGCGCCCACCAGCAGCTGATAGCTGCCGCCCTCCACCTCCCAGCGGTCGGTCTTGACGTTCCAGTAGCGGAACGCCTTATCATCCAGCGGGATGGTGACGGTCTTGCTCTCTCCGGCTTCCAGCTGCACCTTGGTAAAGCCCTTCAGCTCCTTGGCGGGGCGGAAAATCGTTGCATCCGGCTTTGCCACATACAGCTGCACCACCTCGGCACCTGCACAGCTGCCGGTGTTGGTGACAGTCAGGGTCACGCCGTTTTCGTCTGCTTTCAGGTCACTGTACGCAAAGCTGGTATAGCTCAGGCCGTAGCCGAAGGGGAAGGCGGTGGGCACACCGGCAGTGTCGTAGTAGCGGTAGCCCACATACAGACCCTCGCGGTACTCCACAGTGGGGCCGTCGCCGCCGAAATGCGCTTTTGCGGGGGTGTCGGCGTAGCTGCGCGCCCAAGTCTCAGCCAGCTTGCCGCAGGGGTTCTGCGCGCCGGTGAGCACCTCGACCAGTGCGCCCGCACCGGCCTGACCGCCCAGGCAGCCGTAGACCAGCGCCTTGCAGTCCTTGACCCAACCGCTTTCCAGCGAGGAGCCCGCGCTCAGCAGCACCACCACATTGGGGTTTGCCGCCGCCACAGCCGCCAGCAGCTCCAGCTGGTTCTCTGCCAGCTTCATGTCGGCGCGGTCGATGCCCTCGCTCTCTTTGATCTCGTCCAGACCCATGCACAGCAGCACCACATCGGCGTTCTTTGCCAGCTGCACCGCCTCGGCCTTCAGCGCCTCGTCGGGCTTGCCCTGCCGGTCAAAGCCCTTGGCGTAGCCAACACTGTTCAGGCCGCTCTCGGCAAGGCATTCCAGAAAGGAATCCACCTTGATGGAGTTGACGGCGCTGGAGCCTGCACCCTGATAGCGGGGTGTCTGGGCAAAGTCGCCGATGACCGCCACCTTTTCCCCCTTTGCAAGGGGCAGCAGGCTGTTTTCGTTCTTCAGCAGCACGATGCTCTGGGCAGCAGCCCTGCGTGCCAGCGCGTGGTGGGCATCGGCATCGAACTTGCCGGGTGCGGCGTCCACCGCCGCCTTGGTGGTGAACACCAGCTCCAGCAGTTCCTCCAGCCGGGCGTCCACGTCCGCTTCGGTGATCTTGCCGGTCTGCACCGCTTTCATCAGTTCCCGGATGGCGTCCCCGCCGGGGGCGGGCATTTCCAGCGTAGATCCGTTCTTTACGCCAAGGGCGTGGTCGTTGCTGCCGCCCCAGTCGGTGACCACTGCGCCGTCAAAGCCCCAGTCCCCGCGCAGGATATCCATGAGCAGGTGGGTGTTCTCGTTGGCGTAGGTGCCGTTGACAAGGTTATAGGCGGACATGATGGTCTTAGGCTGCGCTTCCTTGACCACCATCTCGAAGCCGGTCAGGTAAATTTCCCGCAGGGTGCGCTCGTCCACGATGGAATCCGAGGCCATGCGGCGCAGCTCCTGACTGTTCACGGCAAAGTGCTTGGGACAGGCGGCAATGCCGTTTTTCTGGATGCCGCGGACGTAGGCCGCAGCCATCTTACCGGCAAGGTAGGGGTCCTCCGAGAAATACTCGAAGTTGCGGCCGCACAGGGGGCTGCGCTTGATGTTCAGGCCGGGGCCCAGCAGCACCGACACGCCCTGTGCCGCTGCTTCTTCGCCCATGGCTGCGCCCACAGCCTCGCCAAGCTCCGGGTCCCAGCTGTTGGCAACGGTAGCCGAGGTGGGGAAGCAGGTGGCAGGCACACTGGGGTTCAGGCCCAGATGGTCAGCCGCGCCCGCCTGCTTGCGCACGCCGTTGGGGCCGTCCGACAGGGTAATGGCCGGGATGCCCTTGCCCGGCAGCGCCCGGGTGGTGAACACCGTGCCGCCGCTCAGCAGGGCGCATTTCTGTTCCAGACTCAGGCTGTTGATGATATCTGTGTGTTTCATGGGTCTCTCCTGACAATCAAAAAAAGGGGGCGGGCGTTTGCCCGCCGCCCCTTCTGTTCCTATGTGTTGATCAGACGGTTTTTACGTCCTCTTTCTTTTTACGGAAGCGGAGGATCGTCAGAACGACCAGAACTGCGATCAGACCGCCGCAGACACCATCCACTGCGTAGATGACCTTCTGGTAAGGCTCGACCTTTGCCATATAACGGCTGCCCGGCATACCGCCGTTCATTGCCTTGGAGTTTGCAATGGTGTACAGGATGTTATGGATTGCTTCACGACCGTAGTGGTAATCTGCAACGTCATCCTTGTTAAAGGTGTACCGTGCGCCGGTGGGCAGGTTCGTCAGCTTGCCGTCTGCACCGGCCTGGATCATCTGGCCAGCGTCCATAAAGACACCGGTGTTTGCGTTGTCGGTGATGATAAAGCCGTGGAAGCCCCACTCGTTGCGCAGCAGGCCGGTGATCATGTTGTAGTTGCCGCCGGCCCAGGTATAGCCAACGCGGTTGAAGGAGGTCATGATGCCGGTGACGGACGGGATCTCGGTGGTGGCATTGCTGTAAGTGCCGTCGCCGTTGTCCTTTGCATAGTTCATCTCGACCTTATCAGACTTGACGCACATCTCAAAGGGCTTGAGGTAGATCTCGCGGGCCGCCTGCTCGTTCAGGAAGGTCGCAATGCTGTACTGGCCTTCACGGTCGCCGCGGTGGTCCTCCTGATCGTTGATGGCGTAATGCTTGACAAAGACATACATACCGCGGGAGGCAACACCCTCACACTCGAGGGAAGCAATGTGACCGCCGATGAACGGATCCTCGGAGTAATACTCGCTGTTGCGGCCGGAGAATGCCGTGCGGTGCATATTGACAGCAGGTGCATACCAGCCATCAACGCCCAGATAGTAGGACTCGTCGCCAATGTTCTCGCCGTAGTGAGTGGCCAGATCATCGTTGTAGGTCTGTGCCAGAACGATCACGCCGCAGTGCGTGATGTTGCCCTTGAAGTAGAGGTTGCCGCTTGCATCAAAGCCGTAGTTGATCAGGCCGGTGGCAGTGTCGCGGTCGGTCGTGGAGGGCTTATCCACCGACTTGATGGCAGCCGTGCCATAGCCGGACTGCGTGATCAGGGTCTGATAATCGCTGGGGGTCAGCTGGTCGAGCAGTGCGTCCCACTTTTCATCATCGTAATCCAGACCGCGCATATCGATCAGACCCAGACCGTTGTCCTTGCCGTAAACGATCTCATCGGTCAGGGTGGAGAAGTCGGTGGGGTTCAGGGAATCAAAAGAATCCAGCTTTGCAAGGTCCTCCTTGCTGATCGTCTTGCGGTAGGTATAGGATGCAGCCTTGCCGCTGGCATCGGTACCATTGATGGGGTTGCCCCAGGTGCTGATCTGGTCGCTGACCTCGCCGTCAACGGTCGGCCAGGTGCCAGTCCAGTCACTGCGGGAGAGATACTGCAGCCCGCCGTTTGCATGGTCGAGCTGATTGGTGATCTCCACACCGGTCGTGGTGTCAAGCTTGTAGGTCGTGGTATCCACGGTGCCGTTTGCCGGGGTGTAGATTTCAACAAAAGCAGTGTCGCCATCCGCGGTCATACCGTCTGCCACGCTCTTTCCCTTGGCAGAGAGGATGTTGTTGACCGCTTCGTGTGCGTTTTTAGCCGCAGTGATATAGTAATCACCTGCGTCCAGAATGTAGGTCTTGGCATTGACGTAGTCGTAGGACTTCAGCTGTTCCTGGTCGAAGGTGACCGTCACGGTCTCGCTTGCACCGGGAGCCAGCTCCGAGGTCTTGGCGTAACCGACCAGTTCAACGGCAGCCTTTTCCACCTTGTTGGCCTTGTCATAATCGGTGTAAGGGCTCTGTGCGTAGACTTCCACAACGTCCTTGCCTGCAACAGAACCGGTGTTGGTGACCTTGACCGTCACGGTGCAGGTATCGCCATCCCAGCTGGTGTTGTAATCCGACCAGTCAAAGGTGGTGTAGGACAGGCCGTAGCCGAAGGGGTACATCACAGCATCGTCGTAGTTGTAATCGCCCGCATTGCCCTGACCGAGGACTTTATCCTCGTAACGGGTCTCGTAGTAGCGGTAGCCAACATAGATGCCCTCTTTGTAGCTGACGTAGTTGTACTTGGTGAGGTTGCCATTCTCATCGTAGTAGGCAAAGTCGCCGAAGTTCTGCGCCGCCGGGCTGTTCATGGCATCCACTTCATAGGTATCCACGGTGCGGCCGGAAGGATTGACCTTGCCGGAGAAGATCTCAGCCAGAGAGCACAGGCCGTAGTCGCCCATGGCAGGAGCCGAGATGACCGTGTGGATGCTGGGATAATCCTCCACCCAGCTCAGATCGACCGCTGCACTGGAGTTGAGCAGCAGCACCACATCGTCAAAGTTGTCGTTCAGATACTGCAGGATCTCCAGTTCCGTAGAATCCGGCTCCAGATAAGTCTTGGTCTTGTCCTCTTCCACATCGGTGTGGTTGTACATGGAGCGGGGCATATCACGGCCTTCGCCCGCCACACGGCTGAACACAAAAACAGGAACCGTATTCTTCATGGAATCGGTCAGACCCGGCTCTGCTTTCATAACAGACAAGGGGCATTCGTTGATGGAAAAGTCCTCGTCATCACCGTAGGAAACGGAACCAACGCCCAGACCGTAATCCTTGCCGTTGCCTTCGGAATAGAATTTCCAGAGGTCCTCGTTGACACCGAACCCGGCATCTTCAAAGGCCGTTTTCATATCGACTTTGTTGCCGCCGATGTAGCTGACTGCCGAATGGCTGACAAAACTGAAGGTGGTATCCGTGCTGTACGGCATTCTGCCTTCATCGTTCTTCAGCAGGACGATGCCCTCTGCTGCAATCTGCTTGTTCAGGGCGATCTCATCCTCAACCAGCGCATCCTCTGTGTCAAAGCCGGGCTTGCCGTATTCCATATTAATGCCTTCGGTCTTTGCCTTGCTGTTGTCGATGCCTCCGCTCTTCAGGCCCAAAATGCTCTGCACGCTGCTGGCGTTGGGCGGGATCAGCACATTGGCCGCAACTATACCGCCCGCCAATGCGACACACAACACACCCGAAACGGCAGTTTTGATGATCTTGCCCATCATCTTACCGTCCTTCTTTTTCTGTGCCATAACTGTTAACTCCTTCTCTTTTGGGTACACGACCCGGTTCATGGCTGTTCTCCGGAGTGCGTCCACTCCTTTGCTTGATGTCATTTTATCATATAAACCGCAAAACGAACCGTTCTTTGCACAATCTGTCGTTTGGGATGCATAATTTGAAAAAAGTTTCAAATTGGTTTCATTTTTTATTGTGCTTATTCACAATTCCACTGCCCCTGATTTTGTGCATATTGCAAAAAGGGCGGGGATCACTCCCCGCCCTCGGTCTGTTGAATCCCCGCCTGCGGCAGAAGCACCCGCAGGGTGAACCAGCCGTCCTCCCAGTGCACGGTCATGCTGCCGCTGTGCTGCTGCGCAGCCGCCCGCAGGCTGCGCAGGTCGTAACCGCCGTGGGCACTGCGCAGCGGCAGACCGTCTGCACCCAGCTCCACCGGCTTTTTGCAGTAGTTCTCCACCCGGAACAGCACAAAGCCGTTCTGGGCATACACCGCCGTGCGGATCAGCCGCTTTTCCGGGTCCTGCTCGGCGGCACAGCTTTCAATGGCGTTGTCCAGTGCGGTGCCCACCAGCGTGCAGATCTCCCGGGTGGACAGATGGTCCAGCAGATGCCCGTCTGCCACGCTGGTCATGCGGATCTGCTTTTCCTGACATTCCATGCTCTTGGCGGTAAGCAGGATGTCCAGCACCGGGTTTCCGGTCTTGTTCTCCGCCTCATACTGCAGAATGCTGTTCTCCATCTTTGCCAGCGCCGCGTCCTGCTTGGCGCGGTCCCGCTGGGCACGGATATCAGCGATCTGGACCTTCAATTCATGGTAGCGGCTGTTGATGAGCTCGATGCCCTCCTTGCTGCGCTTGTACTGTTCGTACTGCCGGTGCAGCACATTGTCCATGGCAGAAAGCTCCTGATGCAGTGCGCTCTCCCGCAGTTGCTCGTGCTGCAGCGTCAGGATCAGCACCCCGCAGAAATCCACCAGCGTGCGGATGCAGAACACGTTCATGGTCGCCGGGCTCTCCCCCAGAAACAGAAGGTTGCTGACCACGAACACCGTGCCCGCCATGACAAATGCCGCCAGCGCAGCCTTGTTGCTGATGTCCAGATGCTGCTTTTCGGGCAGCGGACGGCTGCGCTCCAGCCAGAACATCAGGCCGTAGACCGCGCCGTAGACCGCCGCCAGCAGCGCCAGCGCCAGCGGGTCAAAGCCGCTCCGGTGCGGGAACAGCCAGCAGTGCAGCTGCCATTCTGCGCTGGCAGCAAACTCTGCCAGCAGAAACGCCCGGGCGGTGATGTACAGTGCCTCCAGCCAGTTGACCGCCCGGCTGCCCCACAGGTACCCGTAGAGCAGCAGCACCGCGCAGAGCATACAGGGCACCCACCACGCCAGCGGCACATAGCCGGTCTTGTGCAAAAAGATTCCCAGCACCAGTGCCCACACCACCGTGACCGCGGTCTGCCGGTGGAACCGCCGCGGCAGGTGGCGGGCGTAGAGCAGCACCGCCAACACCTCTGCCAGCGCCGTGTACAGGCGGGGGATGTTCGGCAGCATGGTCATGCGCCCTCACCTCCGATGTAGTCGGTCAGTGCGGCAAGAAAGGCCTTGCGCTTGGGGCGGCTGATCTGCAGCTCATAGGGTCCCACCTGCACCGTGTTCTGCTGCACCGCCTGCACCTGCGCCAGATTTACCAGATAGCCGCTGTTGCAGCGGGCAAAGGGGCGGCCCGCCAACTTTTCCTCCACTGCCTTGAGGGTGCCCGGTGCCGAAAAATCGCCGTCCTCGGTGTAGTAATGCACCCGGTGGCCTTCGCTTTCCAGATAATACAGCCGGGAGCTGTCCAGCCGCCGCAGGCCGCTCTCCACCGGGACCATGAGATAGTGGCTGGCGCGGCGGGCCAAATTTTTCTCGGCCTTTTTCAGCTGCTCGGAAAATGCAAAATACGGCACCGGCTTCAGCACATAGTCCAGCGCCCCCACCGAGTAGCCCCGGATGGCATACTGCGCCATATTGGTAATGAAGATCAGGATGACGTCTGCATCCATCTGCCGGATGCGCTCTGCTGTGGTCATGCCGTCCAGATGCTTCATCTCCACATCCAGAAAAATAACATCGTAGACGGCGCGGTAATTGTCCAGAATGTCCACCCCGTCCGCAAAGACCGATACCTCAAATTCTGTCCCGTACTGCCGGGTATACCGCCGGATGTACTCCTGCAATACCCCCTGCACCTCCGCATCATCCTCTACGACTGCCACCCGGATCATGACCGCACCTCCCTTACCACACCTTTGTGGAACTGTTACGGCTCTATTATAGCGCAATCACGTTGGGTTTGCCAAGTCCCCGCCCCGACAAGTTTCCACCTGCAAATTTTACGCTATCGGGGTGTTCTTTCCTTGGCGGGTGTGGTATACTCGATTTAGTTCAACAAATTGAAATTTGGAGGCTCGAATCATGTGGAACGAATTAGGCATCAGCGGAGGGACCGCCATCCTTATTTTGATCGCGCTGTATTACGTTATCAAATGGGCAGTGAAAAACGGCATCAAAGAAGCTTACCGTGCTATCACGGGAGAGAAAACCAATGAAGATCTCCAAAACGAAAAAGAGCTGGAAGAACTTGGATCGGGTTCAGAAGATCAATAAATCCGCACGCGCTCCCGGCAAAGAGCAGCGCACAAAAAACCACATAAAGGAGATGCTTTTCCATGGAATACAAACGTTTTGGCAATAAGATCATTGTACGCATCGACAAGGACGAGGAGATCCTTGAACAGGTCAAAGAACTTGCCCTGAAGGAAAACATCCGCCTTGCCGCCGTGCAGGCGCTGGGTGCCACCAACAGCTTTACGGTGGGCGTATACAATGTAGCGGAGAAGAAATACTACGCCAACACCTTCAGCGGCAGTTTTGAGATCGTGTCCCTGACCGGCACCATCAACACCATGAACGGCGCATTCTACACCCACCTGCACATGAGCGCCGGCAACGACAAGGGCGAGGTGTTCGGCGGACATCTGAACCGGGCGGTGGTCAGCGCCACCTGTGAGATGGTGGTGGATGTTCTGGACGGTACAGTAGACCGCCAGTACGACCCCGTTACCGGGCTGAACCTGTTCAAGTTCTGATCTTATCTGTAAAAAGCCAAGGCCGCTGCGCGATGTCTGCGCAGCGGCCTTTTGCTTATAGCTCTTCCTGCCGGGTATAGGGCTCCATGCCGTGGTCGGCAGGGTCATAGTATTCCAGCAGGGTAATGTAGGTTTCCAAAAAGTGACACAGCACTGTTTTCAGGATGCCGCTCAGCTGCCCCTTTACCGTGATGGTGGACAATACAAAGTCTGACACCAGCTGCAGCGTCTCCGGGTCCAATTCAAAGCACAGACCGACTGCCAGCATGGGGATCACGATCTGCTGTGCCTGCAGCGGCACTGCATTGCCCAGCTTTTCCAGCAGCGGGCGGCTCAGGGCAGAGGCCGCCTGCACACAGCGCTCCACCTTTTCCTGCGGGAACTGCTGCATGGGCTCCATGCTGCGCAGCTGCGCCACCACGGCAGCATCGTCCAGAATGACGCCCCGGGTCACCTCTGCTTCCGAGCGGGTGGTCACGCATTGCAGTATACAGCGCATGGCATCCTCGTAGTCCTCGTGATAGGTCTGACGGCTGCCGAACAGGGTCATCATGGACTGCAGCACGGCATCGGTCTCCTCGGTGACGGCCAGCCGCCCGAAATCCAGCGGTGCGCCCTCCATCCCTGCGCTGCGGTCGTTCAGCGCCTGCAGTTCCTCCGGGACAACTGTAGCGGGCAGAAAACGGTCGTTGCCGTTGCGGTAGAAGCCCCACTCTGCGGGCAGCACCCGGGGGACCACATCTCCGCTGGAGATGATGTTGAAGATGTTGCTGGCGCTCCAGTTCTTTTTCAGACTGCCGCTTGCCGTATGGTTGTTGTCAAAGTCCTGCTGCAGCTCGGGGCAGTCTGCCGCCGCCAGCGCAGCCGGGGCGGCAAAGGTATAGACGAAGGTGTTTTTCTTTTCCAGCTGCGGCAGCACGGCGGGCAGACGCGCCGCCACTAAATTCGTTACGCCGCCGGCACGGCTGTAGCCGCCCATCCAGAGCTTCAGGGTACCCAGCGGCTGGCGCTTGGCCGATGCCTGAACATATCCGCGTATTTTTTCAGTCAGCTGCCGCGCCGCTGCTACAAAACCCGTGTGGGCGCTGCCGGAGCCTGTATGAAGGTTGCCGGACCACTCGGCTCCATAACCGGAGCCGCGCACGAACGCCCCGATGATGGTCACCTGTCTGCCGCCGCGCACCAGTGTTTTGCGGGCAACGGCACAGGCCGCCGTGTCCGGAGCATCGTTCAGGCTGTGGGTATAGTTGAACAGCTGCACCTCGGCAAAGCCCAGCTTTGCAAAGGCATCCCGGATATGGGCGGCACGGCCGACCTCGCCCGTCATCCAATAGTACTGGTCGCTCTCCCACGAGCTGTCCGCAGCCGCAGCCATGCCCAAGGTGGCCAGTGCCAGCTTATCGTCGTACTCTGTGGCGGCGTGGTCGAACAGGCTGTCGCTGTAATAGTAATCGTGCCGCAGGTCAGCGCTGCAGCGGTCGCTGCGGTACCACAGGGTATAGTAGTCGTCCGGCACGGCGCGGCCGACCAGCGCCGTAGCCGCCCCGGCCTGCGGCAGCGCCGCACCGGGAGCCAATGCCCCCGCCGCAAGGGTCACCGCAAGACCCTTACAAAAGTCCCGTCGTTTCATGCTTCATCTCCTCTGCCCCTGCGGCCTGTGCACCGCAGACATTTTTTATAGTATAATCCTTTTTGCCACCGGATGCAATTTTTACTTGCGGCGGCAGACGGGACGATTTGGAATGCGCGCAGCGACTGAGGGGTTTTGAATCGGCGGAGCCGGAAAAAACGGTTAAAAGATCTTCACGCCGAACAGGCGTGAATCTTCAGTTTTTTCCGGTGTAGCCCACTTCTTTGGGGTTAAAAGGGGCGAGCAGCCCCTTTTTCGTGGCTCCAGCGCGTCGAAATCGCTGGTGGTTTTCTGGTTCTCTTTTGCCACCAAAAGAGAACCTCCCTCGGCTACCACCTCCTACCCCGCAGCGCTGTAACTGCCGCTTTTTCTCTACACTCCCTGTAAAAAATCAACCGGGAAGCTCCGCAGAACTTCCCGGTTGACAGATACAAAATTATTCTTTATTACAGCGAAAGATCCAGCTCGTGGCAGTACTCCACGATGTGGTGGAACATCTGCTCCACGGCGGGAGCCATAGACGCCGGGCGCTGCACGGCCAAGCCCACCACGCGGTACTCCTCCGGCTCGATGGGGTACACCTTGATGGCGGCCTTGCAGTCCCGCAGCAGCATCTGCGGCATGATGGAGATGCCAAGCCCGGCTTCCACCATGGCGATGTTGGACTGGTCGTCGATGACATGGCAGCGGCGCTCGGTGCCGATCTTGTATTTCTTGAGGAACTGGCGCATCTCGGCGTCGGTGGCGTCGCACTGCACTACAAAGCTCTGGCCGTTCATCAGCGCCGGGGTCATTACGCCGTCCTGCGGCTCCGGCCAGTCCTGCGGCACGATGCACAGCAGCGGCTCCCGGAACAGCTCGGTGAGGTTGAACTCCTCCCGGCAGGTGGAGGACAGGAAGGCGATGTCCACCTGACCGGTGCGCAGCCATTCCTTGACATCATCGTAGGTACCCTGATATACTTCGATCTCGATCTGCGGATAATGCGCTGCAAAGCTTTTCAGCAGCCCGGGCAGCAGCGATGCGCACACCGAGTTGAATACGCCCAGCTTCACCTTGCCCTTTTCCAAGCCGTTCAGGCGGGCGATGCTCTGCTTCAGCGCCTCGTCACTGTTGAGCACATCGCGGATAGAGGGGTACAGGGAAGCGCCGTAGCTGGTCATGGATACGCCGTTTTTGCCGCGGTTGAACAGAGCAAAGCCCAGCTCCTCCTCCATTACGGCAATAGCGTGACTAATGGCCGAGGGGGTCAGGTGCAGCTGCTGTGCCGCCTTGTTGAAGCTGCCCTGCCGCGCCACGGCATCAAAAATTTCGTAGGAAAATAGCGTCATGCCCAAAGCCTCCTTCCGTCTTTACTGGTTCGGAGACGCCCGATTCTTTGTGAATCTTTTTCATCTTTCGTTTGAGTCAGTTCAATTATCTTCTTGATTGTACTATCCCGCGCCTTTTCTGTCAAGCATTTTGCCCCGATTTTTGCACGCTCTGTGCGGATTTTGCCGCGATTTTTGCAGGAAATGCTGCCTTTCTTCCGTTATAGTTTTTATAACGATTTTTTACAAACTGACCGAGGTGTTTTTATGACCGCACTTTCCCCGCGCCGCACCTTCAGCGGCACCGCTCTGAAAACCATTGCCTGCATCACCATGCTGGTGGACCACATCGGCGCGTCCTGCATCGAGACAGGTATCCTTACGCCCGGGCTGGACGCCGGCACCCTCTCGCAGGACACCCTTTCTGCCTATCCGCTTTACCGGCTGGACATGGTGCTGCGCTTCACCGGACGGCTGGCCTTTCCCCTGTTCTGCTTTCTGCTGGTGGAGGGCTTTGTGCACACCCACAACGTCAAAGGCTATTTGGGGCGGCTGGTGCTGTTCGGCCTTCTGAGCGAAGTACCCTTTGACCTTGCGTTCTTCCGCACCCCCTTTGACCCCAGTGCGCAGAACGTTTACTGGACGCTGGCGCTGGGCGTGCTGGCTATGGCAGGGCTCAAGCGTTTTGAAAAGGAAAACGGCCTGCCCGGCTGGCAGGGGCTTGTGTGGGCGGGCGGGTGCGCCGCACTGGCGCTGGCTGCCAATACCGACTACAACGCCATCGGCGTGATCATCATCTGCGCGCTGTACCTGACCCGCGCAGACCGCAAGCGGCAGTGCCTTGCGGGCGCGCTGCTCTTCTTGTTCGAGCTCACCGCCCCGCTGGCCTTTGTGCTGGTCTGGTTCTATAACGGGCAGCGCGGCGCGTGCAGTCCGCTGCAAAAGAAGGCCTTTTACTGGTTCTACCCGGTGCACCTGAGCGTGCTGGCTGTGGTGACGAATCTTCTGCTGTAAAAAAGCAAAACGCGCTTTTCGGAAGGCCCCGGAAAGCGCGTTTTGTGTAAAAATCTGTTCAAGCCATGTGCAGCTGCTCTTTCAGTGCCTGCTGAAGGACGCAGGAAAAATTGATCCCCTGTGCCATGGCGGCATCGTTCAGCCAAGCAGGGATGGAAAGCGTCTTTTTGACAGATCTCTCGAAGTGTTGTTTTGCATATTCTGCCACGTCAACAGAAACAACATTGACAAATGCTTCAGGAACAGGCTCGTCGGGAGCAAGTGCCCGAGACACAGCGATTGGGTCGATGGAACCCGGACGAGACGGTGTGGGAATCGTTTCGCCATCCCGCTTGCAGGTGTAAAGATAGCCTGCAAGGCAGTCCACTGCCATCTCCATGGCTTCCTCAAAGGTATCACCCTGTGTTGCAAGGTTGTTCAAATCAGGAAAAACGACAGAATAACCTTCTGCCTCTTTATAAAAACAAGCCGGATACATGGATAACATCCTTCATCCCTCCTGTATGATGATATGGCATTATTTGAGCCCTGCCTGCTTTCGGATGGAAAGCTCTGTGCGGCGGTCAAGTTCTTTTCCCTTGTGAAAAGGAATCGTGACCTTGCCGGGTTTTGTGGGATGGACATACTGACGGTGGGAACCGACCTGTTCCTTGAAGACCCAGCCATCGGCAAGAATCAGCTTTTCCATTTCACGCGGTTTTGGCGGCACAAGCTTCACATCCTCTCAAGAGAAGTATACCATATTATACGTATTGTGTAAATACGTATTGAAAGATAAGATGAGAACAAAATGGAAAAGCCCGGTGATTTCAAAGAATCATCGAGCTTTTTCTTGGCGGAGTAGGAGGG
>OLRS01002444.1_pt1 | contig 14511 bp, 12 predicted proteins | sample 1673171 | NCBI WGS metagenome assembly OLRS01 (sample SAMEA3136762, study PRJEB25190) | human gut metagenome | biome: human gut; feature: human-associated habitat; material: faeces | place: Austria | collected 2013
TTTTGCACGGTGTACAGATTTTTTGCGCGGTGCTTCGCCGGATTCTACGTGTACTTTTGCCAGTACAGCATCGGCCAGGCGGTCGCTTTCGGCGGCGGTCAGCGGTGTTTCCTCGGTGGGCAGGGCGTCAAGCTCGTTCCAGAATGTATGCAGATCAGCCATGTGTATAACCCCTTTCCTGTAATTGGCGGCGCAGGCGGTCGCGCCCGCGGCTCAGCCGGGTGTTTACGGTGGATACCCGCAGATCCAGCGCGGCGGCGATCTCCCTGCTGGATTGCATCAGGTAGTATTTGCGCAGAAATATCTCACGGTCGGGCGGCTCCAGCGCTGCCACCAGCACGGCCAGCTCGTCGGCGGCATCCCCGGCCGGGTCGGAGGGCAGGTCGGCGATGGTGGCGGCCAGTTCATCGGTCAGCGGCAGAGTGTCGTGCCGCTGTAAGGCGCGGTAACAGTTGATGGCGGTATTCCGTGCTGTGACGATGAGCCAGGCCCGCACCGGTGTGCCGGTGGCTTCCAGCCGGGCGGCATTGCGCCACAGCGCCACAAATACATCGGCGGTACATTCCTCTATATCCCGGTCGTGCCCGGGCAGGATGCGGCGGGCAATGCCCCGCACCAGCGCGGCGTAGTCCCGCATGGCCCACCGCAGCCCGGTATCCGGGTCCTGCCGGATGGCCTGCAACAGCGTGGGTGTGGTGTTTGTTTGCATGAGCTTCAACTCCTTTTGTTTTGGCGCCTTTCACTCTTATAGACAAGCGGGACGGAGAAAATCTTACAGGAAAATGGGGAAAAGTTTCGGGCCGATGACGAGCATCGTTCCCTACAGAAGTGGAGCGTGAGGCAACAAAAAACTCCCCGATTTTCATCGGGGAGTTTATGTACAAATTATTGGTTATCGCCCATGCGGTCGATCTGATCCTGCAATAGCTGGGATACTGGGCGGTTCACGCTGCGCAGGCGGCGTACCGGCTTGGCGGGCGCACGGTGCGGCGTTGCCTTGACCCGGAACTTCTCCGGCTTGGGCGGTGCGGCCTGGGGCTGAGGCTGCTGCGCAGGCTGGGGAGTCTGGGGTACAGGCTGCGGCACAACCGGTGCGGCGGGCGCACTTTCCGTGGGCAACGGCTCCACGGGAATATCCGTCTCCGGAGTGCCCTGGGCATAATCGCGCATTTCCACGCCCAACTCCTTCAACTCGGCCTCGGTCTCATCCAACGCCTGGTAGATGGCCAGAGTCAGGTTATCGAGGTCCAAAGTGGCAGCGCTCAAACGCTGATCCACCCGTGCCAGGCGGTCGCGCACCAGCATTACGCCGGAGGCAATGCCCCGGGCATTCTCGGCCATGCGGGACTTCTGGGTGTCGGCCTGCTGCTTCAGCTCCTTTTCGGCGCTCTCGGCATACAGCTTGGCATCGGCCAGAATTTTCTGGGCTTCCAGCTTGGCTTCCCGCACTACATCGGGCGTGGGGGCCGGGGCTGCGTTCAACTGGCGGGCTGCAGCCAACTGCTGCGTCAGCGTTTCATTCTGTTGCTGCAGGTCGTGGCATTTCAGCTGCCAGATGTTGGCATTTTTCTGGATCTCCCGGTGCTCGCTCTGCACGCTTTCAGCGACGGATTGTGCTTTTTGCAGCTGCTCGTCGCTTTCGTGGCGTTTGCTCTCGGCCAGGTCAGCCCGCTGGTTGGCGGCAGCTAACTCGGCTTTCAGGGCCTCGATGCGGGCTTCGGCATCACTGCGCTGGCTGCGCAGATCATCCAGCTGGGCTTGAAGCTGGCGCAGCTTTTCCTGGTATTCCAGTTCGTGCTGCTGGGCTTCGTTGGCGAGCGTGTTCATGTACGCCAGGACATCATTTTTATCGAAGCCGCCAAACATACGGGAGCGGAACCCCTGCTCCTGTATGTTCATGGAATCAGATGGCATGGCGTTTTACATCCTCTCGCGGAAAATTTAAAGTCAGGGGTGATCAGCTGCGCTTGTTCAGGATGCTGAGCAGATCGTCGAAGTAATCGCCGTCATCCTCTTCCTCGGCCGGGGCCTGCTTGGCGGCGGGCTGGGCGTCAAAGGACTGGGTGAAGATGGGGTTGGGCATGACAGGGTTGATGTCCTGCTGCGGGGCAGCGGTGCGCTGTGCGGGCTGGGCAACCTCGGCCTGAGCCGGAGCCTCAACAGGCTGGACGGCGGGGGCAGGGGCGACACCGCGCTTGGCATCGACATGGGCCTGGATGGGTTCGTCGACCTCGGGGGTGCTCTCGAAGCCGGTGGCAACGACGGTGATGCTCATCTCGTCGCTCAGGCGCTCGTCGAATGCAGTACCCCAGATGATGTTGGCATCGGGATGTGCGGACTGGGTGATCATGGAGGCAGCGGTCTCGACATCCTCCAGGCCGATGTCCGGGCTGGAAGTGATGTTGATGATGACACCGCGTGCGCCGGCGATGCTGGTCTCCAGCAGCGGGCTGGAGATGGCAGCCTTGGCGGCGTTCTCGGCCTTGCCGGCGCCCTTGGCAACGCCGACGCCCATGTGGGCAAAGCCGGCGTCCTTCATGATGGAGCGGACGTCCGCGAAGTCCAGGTTGATGAAGGCAGGAATGTTGATCAGGCTGGAGATGCTCTCAACACCCTGACGCAGCACGTTATCGGCAGCCTCAAAAGCGTTCATCAGGGTGATGCGCTCCTGGCTGATGAGCTTCAGGCGCTCGTTGGGGATGACGATCAGAGAGTCGACGTGCATCATCAGGGAAGCAATGCCCTGCTCGGCCAGGCTCATCTTGCGCTTGCCCTCAAAGGCGAAGGGCTTGGTGACGATGCCGACGGTCAGGATGCCCAGGTCATGGGCAGTCTCGGCCACGACAGGGGCAGCGCCGGTGCCGGTGCCGCCGCCCATACCGGCGGTGATGAAGACCATCTGGGCGCCCTTCAGGGCGTTGGAGATCTCATCCTTGCTCTCCTCGGCAGCGCGCTGGCCGATCTCGGGATCAGCGCCGGCACCGCGGCCCTTGGTGAGCTTTGCGCCCAGCTGGACCTTCTGGGTGGCCTTGGAATTCAGCAGAGCCTGCTGGTCGGTGTTCATTGCGACGAACTCGACACCGGAGAGGCCGGACTCGACCATGCGGTTGACAGCGTTGCCGCCGCCACCGCCCACGCCGATGACTTTAATGTTGGTCACATTTTGCATTTCTTCGTCAAGAACGAATGCCATGAGTGTATCCCCCTAAGTGTTTGTTTAAAATGGCACAGGACCCAGGGCAGGCCCTGTAAATGGGCACACTGGTCCGTGGATTTTTTGCATATAACTGATTATTAGAATACCAAATTTTCCTGTCAATTTCAATACCTGCGCCAGAATTTTGCAAAAAAATGCCCTCATCACCGCAGAATCCACCAATACAGGCCGGGGGGATGCCCGGTTTTTGGCAGGAACGTAGAAAAATTATGTCTTTTCTGTGATGCAATCGGCCCCAAGGGTGCGCAGATCGCCGGGCAAATCGGCATAACCGCGGGGAATATGGCCGGGGTCCCGCAGGAGGGTCACGCCTTCGGCCCCCAGTGCAGCCAGCAGCAGGGCGGCCCCGCCGCGCAGGTCAGGGGCAGTCACCGCAGCTCCGTGCAGGGCTGCGTGGCCGTCCATATAAAGTGTACGCCCGGCGGTGCGGCATCTTGCCCCCAGGGCGGCAAAGCCCTCGGCGCAGGCAAAGCGGCGGGCAAACAGGTGGTCGTAGATCTCGCTGGGGGCGTCGGCGGTCAGCAGCACGGCGGCAGCCAGGGGCGCGGTATCGGTGGCAAAGGCGGGCCAGGCGTTGGCGCAAAGCGTTTGCCCGCCGCGCAAAGGCTGGGCGGGGCTTCGGGCCAGCGTGACGGTGGTATCCTGGCGGGCAACATCCACGCCCGCCGCCTGCAAAAAGTCGAGAAAGGCCGCATAATAGGCGGGGGCGCAGTGGGTGACGGTCACCTCTCCCCCGGCGCAGGCCAGGGCGGCGGCGTAGGTGGCGGCGGCAATGCGGTCCGGCAAGGGCGTCCAGGCGGTGCCCTGCAAAGGCTTGCCGCCCTGTATCACCACCACCGGCGTACCGGCCCCGGTGATGTGCGCCCCGCAGGCACGCAGAAAGTTCGCTAGGTCGCATATTTCAGGCTCGCAGGCAGCCCCCCGCAGGATGGTTGTGCCGCCCGCCTGGGTCGCGGCCATCATGAGGGTCATGGTAGCCCCCACGCTGGGCAGGCGCAGGGCGAAATCTACCCCGTGGAGCGGTCCGCGCCGCCGCAGTGTCACGGCGATGCCCTCCAATTCCACCTGGGCACCCATGGCCGCCAGCCCGGCCAGGTGGATGTCGACGGGACGGGGGCCCAGCTTGCAGCCGCCGGGCAGCGGCAGGCGCACCTCGCCCACCCGGCAGAGCAGCGGCGCCAGGTAGAACACCGAGCTGCGCATGGCCCCGGCGAGGTAGTCGGGAATCTCCCCTTGCAGGTCTTGGCCGGGGGCAACGAACAGGTCACTCCCCTGCCGTTCGGCCTTGGCACCCACGGATTGCAGCAGCGCCAGGCTGGTGGCGACATCGGCCAGGGGCGGCACGGCCCGCAGACGGCTGGGGGTACGGCACAGCAGGGTGGCAGCCAGCAGCGGCAGTACGCTGTTTTTGGCGGCGGCGGGCCGTATGCGGCCGTGAAGCGTCCGCCCGCCGGTGATGGTGATAAGTTGCATGGGTACCCCCCTTTTACGCTGGCTGTGCGTGGAAATTGTAGAGGATGTAGGGGCGAACAGCATGTCAAGCCCGCGGGCGGATGCGAGCATCCACCCCTACAAATCCAGCCACACGGCCTGCTGTAGGGGCCGATGCTTGCATCGGCCCGTAAACCCTGCGGCAACGCAAGGCTCTGCGGGCGACACTGCTCGCCCCTATACTTATATGTCACAAATCGCGCCGGCATTACAGCAAAATCGGCTGCAACTGCACACCGCGCAGGGCGCTTTCCAGCGTATCGGGGATGAGGGTGAAATCGCTTTTGAGGCTGCAGGGCTTTTTGTAGCTGTCGTCCTGGCCGAAGGGCACAAAGTAGTAGTTCCGCCGCTGCAGCAGCTGGGCAATAGCCGGGGCGCTGCCCGAGAGCGCATCGTTGGTGGAGGGCGCCAGAACAACAGGCCGTCCGCCCCGCAGCAGGCTTTTGGCGGCCAGGGTTACCGGCGTGGCGCTGAGGCCCGCTGCCAGCATGGCCATGGTGGTGCCCGTGGCCGGGGCGATGATAAGCGCCTGGGCCATCCCTTTTGGGCCAAGCGGTTCCACCTGCTGCAGGGTGGTCAGCGGTGTTTCGCCGGTCATCTCCTGCAATTGGGCGCGCAGAGCGGCGGCCGTGCCAAAGCGGGTGTCCAGCGCGGCGGCGCTGCAGCTTAAAATGGGCAGCACCCGCCAGCCCAGCGCCCGCAGGCGGCGCACCTGGGGCAGCACAGCCGAAAAGCTGCAAAAACTGCCGCATAAAGCAAAGGCCACGGTGCGGGGGCCGTCAGGCCGGTTCATCATGCAGATCACCTCTTTCTTGCAGGATGGTCAGTACGGTTTGGGCGATGAGCGCCCCGGCGGTATCGGGGGCGCACTTGCCGGGCAGGGCCAGGGCGTGTTCGGCCCGGATGCCCAGGGCTTCGGCGGCGTCAAAGTCGGTGCCGCCGGGCAGGCTGGCTAGGTCGATGACCAGCGCCCCGCGGGGCAGCTTTTCCAGCATTTTGCGGGGCAGCACAGGCGCGGGGATGGTGTTGATGACGGTATCATGCTTTGCCAGCAGCACGGGCAGGCGGTCCAGTGGGGCGGCGCGGTGCCCCGCACACCGGGCGTTGGCCCGCTGCACGGCATTGCGGGCGGCAACGGTGGTATGCCCGCCCAGCAGGTCCAGCCGCCGCGCTACCGCCCGGCCGATGCGTCCGTAACCGAGAACCAGGAAGTCGCTTTCCCAGATGGTGCGGCGGCGCAATTGCAGCAGCAGGGCAAGGCAGCCCTCTGCGGTGGGCACGGCGTTTAAACATTCCAGCTCGGGCCGCTGGAAGTAGTCCAGCAGCGGCAGACTGGCCTGCCGGGCGGCGGCCTGGATGGGTGAACCGGGGCGTCCGGCCAGCAGCAGGGTGCCGGGGCGCACCCCCTGCAGGGTGCGGGCGACGGCATCGCTGACACGTTCCTGGGACATGGGCAGCAGGACAAAATCGGCCTGGCAGGCGGCCTCCGGCCCGATGATGCGGAACCCCGCGGCCTGCAAAGTCTGCGCCGCCGCCCGCTGGCGGGCATCATGCCCCACCACGCAAAAGGTTTTCATAGGCTGTTCCCCCCTCTTTGGGTGTGCTTTCGCCATAGTATGCTTGGATTGAGGCGGATGGTGCGGATACAAAAAAGCTCCCTCACAGAGGAGCCTTTTGCACCGCGTGCAAATAAAAAATCCCGACCCCTCAGATGGGATCGGGAAAAATCGAATGGTTTAATAATACTTCAACCCGTTGCACTGGCCGCGCCAGACGGCGATGGGGTCGATGGGGACGGTGCCGATGCGCATTTCCACAACGGTGGTCTTGCCGCAGGTGGCAAGGGTCTGGCCCTGCTTGACCTGCTGCCCGGCCTTGATGTCAATGTCGCTCAGCCCGTAGAAGATCGTGCGCACGCCCGCGCCATGGTCGATGACCAGCGTAATTCCGTAGTCGCCGCCCAGGTCCTCGGCCAGGTCGATCTTGCCGCTGGCGGGGGCAATGACCAGCTCACCGCGGGTGGTGGACAAAATTACGTTCGTACTGGTGCGGCCGCCTGCGCCGGTGTTGGTGTTGCGCTCGCTGTAGCGGCGGCCCACATACTCGGTCGCGCCGAAGGTCAGCGTGGTGTTGAGGCGGTTGAGGAACGGCTGCACGAACCCGGCGTCCGCCCAGCTGATGCCGGTGGGCGCTGCGGTGAACAGCTTGCTGACCTTGGTGGGGGCGTCGTCTTGCCCGAGGTAGGGCGTGGCGCGCTGGGACTGCGAGGAGTAATCCTTGTAGCTGAATCCGCCGTCGGTCACTTTCAGGTACAGTGTGGTGGAGTAGCGGCCCACCTGCACGTCGATGGTCTCGGTGCCTAAGGCTGCGTTCCAGGGGATGGGCAGGTAGCACACCCAGCCGTTGGAGGACTGGATAAAGCCCTGATTTTTCAGCGTGGTGGTCAGGGTGGGGGCGTCGTTCTCGTAACTGCCGGTCACACGGATGGCGGCTACGCCGCCCTGCTCGATGGTATTCTCGCTTAAATAAACGGACGGCTCGATGGCAATATCGAAGGTGAACAGCCAGGTCTCGGAGCCGGTGATGTCGGCGGCGCCTGCTGCGCGGGAGCCGGTAACGCTGGCCACCAGCTTGGCGGTGTAGGTGCCGGTCTCGTCAAAGCAATAGCCGCTGAACTCCGACAGCGTACCCTCGAACACGGTCTCCTTGTCGGCGTCGGTCACGGTCAGCTGGGTGGCGTAGTTGGTGGAGCTGATCGTAATATCCGGCGACAGAGTGGAGATGGGATTCTCCAGCACAGCGGGGACGGAACTATAAGTTTCGGCGTAGGTACGCTTGAACCAGTTGCCGATGACCGGCACATGCCACTTGTAGGCCGAAGGCTCCAGCGTCTGCTCGGCGAAGGTCACGCGGATGGAAGGCAGCATATCGGGGGTGGCGCTGCGGTACAGGTAGGCCACGCCGACGCCGGCCACTACCAGCACAAACACCACCACCAGTAGCAGCCACCTGGCCATGCCGGTCACGCCGCTGCGCACAACATCCCCCATGGTGGCGGGGGTGTCATCCTCCGCCGTGTCGTCGTCGGACGAAGTGTCGGTATCCTCCCCGGCGGGAATATCCATGTTGGCGGTGATCTGCTCCACCGAGAGCTGCACCGTGCGGGTCATGTCCAGCAGGCGCTTTTCATCGATGGGCGGCAGCTCCACGGTCTCCTCGTCGGCCTCAGCGGCATCCAAGGCGGCGTCTTCGTCAGCTGCGGCCTCCTCCGTGGGGGCCTCTGCGGGAGCTTCCTCATCGGTGGGGGCTTCCTCATTGGTGGGGGCTTCCTCATTGGTGGGGGCGCTGTCCTCAGCAGGCGTTTCCGGCTCTGCTGAGGGTTTGCCTTCTTCGGCGGGTGCTTCCTCGGGTGCTTCCGGCGCTTCGGGGGCGGCATCTGCTGCTTCTTCAACAGGTTCCGCTTCGCTCTCCCCTGCCGGTTCGGCGGGGGCATCCTCGGCAGCGGCCGTAGCGACGGCTTCTTCCGCCGACGCGGTCTCCGCAGGGGGCGCGGCTTCGGGCTGCGGGGCTGCCTGGGGGGCAGTATCCGGTGCGGCCTGGGCCGGGATGTTGTCGTTTTTCTTGCTCATCTGTACTCTTCCCAAAATCCTCTTGGTGTTGCCCCATCGTGGAAAAACAGGCGGCAGCCGGGGCCGGGCTGTACCCAATGAAAAATTTATTCAGACTCGCGGTATTGCAGACCACTGCGGCCCGCCATGGCAGGCTCCGGGTCTACCGATTTGCTGCCGATGCGCAGCTCAAAGATCAGGTCGTGGTCGGTGCCCGCCGTGCCTACAGGGGAGCCGGCTTCGATCGTCTGGCCGCGCTGGGCGGTGACGGTCTTTAACCCGAACAGATAGCTTTTCACGCCGCAGCCGTGGTCGATGACCACCGTGCCGCCGGTCAGGGTCAGGGTATCCGCCAGCACGACGGTGCCGCTCTGGGGTGCGGTGATGGTCTCGTTGTCGGGGGCGGAGTAGGTCAGCCCGGTGGATTGGCCGCTGCGCTGGCCGTCCCGCATCTGGATGTCGCCGTAGTGCACGGCAATGGAGCTGCTGCTGGGGGCCACGAACAGCCCGTTCCACAGCTTTTGGCCGGTGCTGTTGGTGTACAGCGGCCAGATGGCGTTGCGGTACTCCTCGGCCCCGCCCACGTCTTCCTCGGCGGGCAGTTCCACCGTCTTGTGCTGGGTGTTGGTCACGGTCAGGGTCAAGTCGCGGGTCAGGCTGCCGCAGGTCAGCTGCAGGGTATGGTCGCCGCCCTCGGCATTATAGGTGATAGGGATATACCCCATGTAGCCGCCGGCGGTGCGGCGGAACCAGACGGTGCCCAGGTCGGTCTCCAGGCTCGGCTCACCATCCAGAATACCGGTGAGATACAGCGCCACCACGCTGCCCTGGGCGGCGCGGTCGCTGCTCAGGGTCACGGTGGGGGCCATCGACATGGTGTACCCGGCGCGGTAGGCGTACCAGCCCTGGGCGTCGGCGGGGGGCTCGTTCTCCTGGTGGTAGGCTTTTACAATAATTTGGTAGTCGCCGTTGGCGGCGTAGGTATAGGTGTTGCAGGTGGAGGCATCGCCGGTCCAGGCCGTGCCGTCGGGCGCGGCGATGGTCACTTCGGCGCGGGTGACCCAATCCGGCAGCACCAGCTGGGGCGCGGTATCGGTAAAAGTGCCCAGCTTTTGCACGGTCAGGTTGGTGGGGCTCTGGTAGTGCTTGCTTACTTTGTCGCCCAGCACGGGGATGGTCCAATCCCACCCGTTGGGGGTGAGGGCGGTGTCCCCGAAGGTGACAGCCTCCTGCGGGAGGTCTTTTTCGCCGGTGCGGCTGTAGAGAAACGCGGCGGTGCCGCCTAAGATCAGCGCGACCATGGCAATGACCATAGCAAGCCAGAGCAGCAGTTTGCGCATAGTTTTCTCCTATAGGCAGTAGCGATGGAAAAGCCGGACGCACAAGGCGGCGCCCGGCTGAGAGACTCAGTTTTTACTCGGCGTCAGCGGCGTCAGGGGCGTCGGCTGCGGGCTGGGCGGGGATCTTTTCGTAGACGGTGTCGTCCTGGAAATCGTCATCATCGTCGTAATCGTCACCGTCATCGCTGAACAGCAGGCGCTCGTACTCGTCCAGCTCCTTCTCGCGGTGATAGAGGTAGAGGGCGGCGGCGGTCAGGGCACCGGCAGCAGCAAAGAAAAAGGCCAGCACAGCACCGAACGTGGATTTCTTCATCATGGGGAAAACTCCCTTCCTGGCGGTAAGAATACCGTAGATTCGTATTTTTTTTGCAAGCGGTCTGCGGGGCAGATACCACTATGCCCCTATTATACCCGACCCGGGGCCGGAATACAACACAAGAATTGTAAAATTTGAAAGTTCCTTGGTTGTGTCATGCCTGCTTTAGCGATTTAAAGAGCTGACTTGACATTCGTGGGAAAATGGGGTTTACTTTATATAGGAAAAAGGCTCCCCTTGAGGGGAGCTCCCGCGCAGCGGGTGAGGGGTGGCTACTTTAGCTATAGGCCAACAAAGTAGATGCAATTGCTCTGCAGGTGAGCCCCCCCTCAGTCGCCTACGGCGCCAGCTCCCCTCAAGGGGAGCCTTCAATTTGAAAAGGACGGAAACCCACCATGCAAAAAGACCTGACCACCGGCAGTGCATTCAAAAATGTGCTTTATTTCTCGCTGCCCTACCTGCTGTCGTATTTTTTGCAAACGCTGTACGGCATGGCAGACCTGTTCATCATTGGCCAGTTTGAGGGCACGGCCAGCATCACGGCGGTGTCCATCGGCAGCCAGATCATGCACATGATCACGGTCATGCTGGTGGGGCTGGCCATGGGTGTTACCGTGGGCATCGGCCGGGCAGTGGGCGCCCACGATGACCGGGGCGCAGGCGCGGTCATTGGCAACGCGGTCATGCTGTTTCTGGCGGTGTCGGTGGTTATGGCCGCAGTGCTGACGGCGCTGGTGCAGCCGATTTTAAGCATGATGTCCACCCCGGCCGAGGCTGTGCCCGGCGCGGCGGCTTACCTGACCATCTGCTTTATCGGCATCCCCTGTATTACGGCGTACAATATTATTGCGTCCATCTTCCGCGGGCTGGGCGATTCCCGCAGCCCGATGTACTTTATCGCGGTGGCCTGCGCGGCCAACATCGGACTGGACTACCTGTTTATGGGGGCATTGCACATGGGCCCCGCCGGTGCGGCGCTGGGTACTACGCTGGCCCAGGGCATCAGCGTCATCGTTTCGCTGGGGGTCATTCTGCGGCGTAAAAGCGGCGTCCGGCTGCACAAAAGTGACCTGCGGCCGCAGAAAAATGTCATTGGCCGCATCCTGCGCATCGGCGTGCCGGTGGCCTTGCAGGACGGACTTATCCAAATCTCGTTTTTGCTCATCACGGTCATCGCCAACCGGCGCGGCCTGACGGACGCCGCCGCTGTGGGCATCGTGGAGAAGATCATCAGCTTCATCTTCCTGGTGCCGTCCTCGATGCTGTCCACGGTGTCGGCGCTGGGGGCCCAGAACGTGGGCGCAGGCAAGCACGACCGTGCCGCCGGGACACTGTACTACGCCATCGGCATTTCGCTGACCTTTGGGGCTATCGTGGGTGTGCTGGTGCAGTTTATCGCCCCCAATGCCGTGGCCCTGTTTACCAGCGACGCGGCTGTGGCCGTGGCGGGCGGCTGGTACCTGCGCGGGTATATCTGGGACTGCTTCTTTGCGGGTATCCACTTCAGCTTCAGCGGGTATTTCTGCGCTTACGGCCGCAGCGAGCTTTCGTTCCTGCATAACATTTTGGCCATCGTGCTGGTGCGTGTGCCGGGGGCCTATTTCATGTCCAAGCTGTTCCCGGACAACCTGCTGCCCATGGGCCTTGCCACGGCGGTCGGCTCGCTGCTGTCGGTGCTCATCTGCCTGACAGCCTACCTGCTGCTGAAACGCAAAGGCACCTTTGGCGGGAAAGCAGCGTGAATTTAGGATAGTACTATCATTTACTATTGATATCATTGAAATCATTGTCATCATTTGTTTGTTGCCCAATAAAAACAATGAAATCAATGAAATCAATAAAATCAATAGTAAATTTACATTAGGAATATAACTACAAAAGGCTCCCTCAATACGAGGGAGCCTTTCTGTTTTATTACCGTTTTACATATGCTCCAAACGCATTGGGCACGGGGTATACCTCGGCCAGTTGCTCAGGGGCGGCCCAGACGAAACCATCGGGCAGTGCGCACGCCTCGGCCCGGCCGCGCCAGCCGGAAAGCTGCCACACCCGGTGGGTGAACACATGCTTCGCGGGCGGCAGCGGTTCGGTCAACGTGGCCTGTACGCCCAGCTTCGCCAGCGCGGCGGTCAGCTCGTCCTTGGTCAGTGCCTTTTCCCAGGCGGCGGGCTGCCACAAACCGGCCAGCAGCCCCTTGGCGGGGCGGCGCTGCAAAAGCAGCCCGGCGTCGCTCTCCACCAATGCCACCGTCACAGGCACCGTGGTTTTGGCCTTGGGGGCGGGCTTTACCGGCAACTCCCCTGCCCTGCCGGCGGCGTACCCTAAACAGCGGTCGGCCAGCGGGCAGGCTTCGCAGTGGGGCGTGCCGGGGATGCACACCAGCGCCCCCAGCTCCATCAGCGCTTCGTTGTAAGGGCCGGGCGTGGCCTTGGGCATCTGGTCCAGCACACGTTGGGTAAACAGCCGCTTGGTGGCGGGGGTCATCACGTCGGCGTCATCGTTGTACAGCCGGGCAAACACCCGCAGCACGTTGCCGTCCACGGCGGGCGCCGGGATGCCAAAGGCAATGCTGGCAATGGCCCCGGCGGTGTAATCCCCGATGCCGGGCAGGCTGCGCAGGGCGTCGTAATCGGCGGGCAGGTCGCCGCCGTACTGCTCGCAGACGATGCGGGCGGCCTTTTGCATGTTGTTGACGCGGTTGTAGTACCCAAGCCCCTGCCACAGCTTGCGCAGGGCGTCCGGCTCACAGACGGCCAGGTCGGCGGGGGTGGGAAGTGCCGCGATAAAGCGGTTGTAATACGGGATGGCCGCGGCTACGCGGGTCTGTTGGAGCATGATCTCACTGACCCAGATATGGTAGGCAGAAGGCTCCTGTCGAAACGGCAGGAGCCTTTTGTTAGCCTGAAACCATTGCAGCAGCGGTGCAGCAATGGGCTGCATTAAAAACCACCGCAGGTACGGGGGAACGGGATGACATCGCGGATGTTGGGGATGCCGGTGACATACATCAGCAGGCGCTCAAAGCCCAGGCCGTAACCGGCATGCTTTACGCTGCCAAAACGGCGCAGGTCCAGGTACCAGTCATAATCTTCGCGCTTCAGGCCCAGTTCATCCAGGCGGGCCAGCAGCACATCCAGGCGCTCCTCACGCTGGGAACCGCCGATCAGCTCGCCAATGCCGGGCACCAGCATATCGGCGGCGGCAACCGTCTTGCCGTCCTCGTTCATGCGCATATAGAATGCCTTGATCTCTTTGGGGTAATCGGTAACAAACACAGGCTTTTTGAACACCTGCTCGGTCAGGTAGCGCTCGTGCTCGGTCTGCAGGTCAATGCCCCAGCTTACTTTATACTGGAAGTTGTCATCGTTCTTTTTCAGCAGTTCGATGGCATCGGTGTAGCTCACGCGGGCAAAATCGCTGTTGGCAACCAGCTCCAGACGCTCGATCAGGCCCTTATCAAAGAACTGGTTGAAGAATGCCAGCTCGTCCGGGCAGTTATCCAGCAGGTAGCGGATGACATACTTGGTCATGGCCTCGGCGGTGTCCATGTAGGTATTCAGGTCAGCAAATGCCATTTCCGGCTCAATCATCCAGAACTCTGCGGCATGGCGGGTATCATAGCTCTTCTCTGCGCGGAAGGTGGGGCCAAAGGTGTAAACCTTGCCCAGGGCCATTGCCATGGCCTCGGCTTCCAGCTGGCCGGAAACCGTCAGGTTGACCGGGCGCTTGAAGAAGTCCTTGCTGTAATCCACCTTGCCGTCCTCGGTCTTGGGCACATCGTTCAGGTCCAGGGTAGTAACCTGGAACATCTCGCCTGCGCCTTCGCAGTCAGAACCGGTAAAGATGGGGGTGTGTACATAGGTAAAGCCGTTCTTGTGGAAGAACTCATGCAGGGCATAAGCGGCCTGGCCGCGCACACGGAACGCAGCGTTAAAGGTGTTGGTGCGGGGGCGCAGGTGGGTCAGGGTGCGCAGGTAATCCATGCCCATCTTGTTTTTCTGCAGCGGGTAATCGCTGCCGCAGGTGCCCAGCACCGTAACGGTATCGGCGTTGATCTCAAACGGCTGCTTAGCGTTGGGGGTCAGCACCAGGGTGCCGGTCACTTCAAAGCTGGTGTACAGGCCGGATTTTGCAACCTCGGCATAGTTTTCCAGCTTGTCCGCCTGGAAAACGATCTGCACGGGCTTATAGCAGCTGCCGTCTGCCAGAGAGATAAAACCGATCTTTTTAGAATCGCGCACGGTTTTTGCCCAGCCGCAGACAGTAACTTTGGTACCATCCGCCGGGGTAGCCTTATAGAGCGATGCAATTTCAACTCGTTCCATGTGTTCCCACTCCTAAAATGCAAATGTAGGGGGTGTATCTGAAAACAAAGAAAATGACGACTATTTCGCAAGCACATGCCGGATTCAAGGCAAAAGGCCGCAGGAATCCTTTGTGGATTCCAAGGCTTCTTAACGCGGAATCCGGCTGCGATTGTAGAAATAGGGCAATACCGCATAATTCTAAGTGCCGATACGGCGAGCGAGGTGCGGCAGA
>OLRS01002446.1_pt1 | contig 14499 bp, 10 predicted proteins | sample 1673171 | NCBI WGS metagenome assembly OLRS01 (sample SAMEA3136762, study PRJEB25190) | human gut metagenome | biome: human gut; feature: human-associated habitat; material: faeces | place: Austria | collected 2013
TTACAGAGGACAGATCGACGAGCCTTTCTGGCGCAAAGGTAACTGGGTACTGATCGCAATCTACGGTCTGATGTTTGCCCTGTTTGCCAAATTGTACGGAGGACTTAAGGTTGGATATCTTAAGAGGATTGATGTATTTTATTCGCTGACACTGGCACTTTTGTGTACCAATGTGGTGGAATATCTGGAGATTACCCTGATCAACAGATGGTTCCTGAGCGTATGGCCTATGATCGAGATGACAGGAATACAGCTGGTTCTGATCATTATCTGGATATTTGGTTCAAGGTATATCTATTCCGGACTTTACCGCGCACGCCGGCTTCTGGTCATTTACGGTGACCGGGATCCGGGGGACGACCTGATCCATAAGATGAATTCCCGAAAGGACAAATATGACATCAGCGGCAAGGTACACATCAGTGTGGGAGAAGAAAAAATCCATCAGATGATGCAGGATTATGACGGCGTGATCATCTGGGATCTGCATTCAACAGAGAGAAACCGTTATCTGAAATACTGTTTTGCACATTCTGTCCGATGCTATGTGAGTCCGAAGATTTCGGACATCATTCTTATGGGAAGTGAACGCATCCATCTTTTTGACACACCGCTTCTGGTATCCAGAAATATGGGACTGGCAGTAGACCAGCGTGCTGCAAAGAGAGTTATGGATATTCTGATCTCAGGGATCGGCATTATAATCACTTCACCGATCATGCTGATCATAGCGATTGCGGTAAAAGCATACGACAGAGGTCCGGTGTTTTATTTTCAGGACCGTCTGACATTGGGTGGAAAGCCCTTTAAGATCTGTAAATTCCGCAGTATGTGCGTAGATTCGGAGAAAAACGGTGCAAGACTGGCATCCAAGCATGATTCCCGTATCACACCGGTAGGTCATGTGCTGAGAAATCTTCATCTGGATGAGCTTCCTCAGCTTTTCAATGTATTTAAGGGAGATATGTCTCTGGTAGGTCCGCGTCCGGAACGTGAAAGTATCATGCTTGAGTATGAGAAAGAGCTTCCGGAATTCTATTATCGTCTGAAAGTTAAAGCAGGTCTTACCGGATATGCGCAGGTCTACGGTAAGTATAATACAACTCCTTATGACAAATTAAAGCTGGATCTGTTTTATATTGAGAATTATTCCTTCCTGCTGGATATCAAGCTGATCTTTATGACAGTTAAAATCTTTTTCCAGAAAGAAGTATCTGAGGGAGTAGATGACAGACAGGTAAATGCGTTGAAGGATTCCGGGAAAAACGCCGGAGTGTCAGAGAATAAAACGGAGGAATGACAATGAATAAACCGCTGGTATCTGTGATCATGCCGGTTTACAACGGAGAAAAATATATTAGAAAGGCTGTGGAATCCGTCTATGAACAGGGAGTTTCGCTGGAACTTCTGGTGATCGATGACGGTTCTACAGACCATACAGAGGAAGTCCTGTCTGCCTATGAGGGCAGAGAGGACTTTCGGTATATTAAGAATGAACAGAATATGGGAGCTGCAGGCTCCAGAAACAGAGGAGTCGGGCTGGCACAGGGAACCTACATTGCTTTTCTGGATGCAGATGACTGGTGGGAGCCAGGCAAGCTGAAAGAACAGCTGAAACGTCTGGAAGAGACAGGATACGTGCTGTGTTCTACAGGGCGGGAACTGATGAAAGCAGACGGAAGCAGTACAGGACGGACAATCCCTGTAAAAGAGAAGATCACCTACAGAGAACTTCTGAAACATAACAGCATCAACTGTTCTTCCGTTGTTTTGAAAACGGAAGTTGCGAAAAACTATCCGATGGAGCACGATGACAGCCACGAAGATTACATTACCTGGCTGAAAATCCTGCAAAAATATAAAAAAGCTTGTGGTATCCGGGAACCTCTGTTAAAATATAGGCTAAGTAATCAGGGAAAATCAGGAAATAAATTGCAGTCGGCGAGAATGACCTTTATGGTATATCGTTACCTGGGTTTTGGCATCTTGAAATCCTGTTATTATTTTGCTTCCTATGCTCTCCATGGTGTGTGGAAATATTATGGATTTTCCGGGAAAGAGCATAAAAAGACAACGGAAAACCAGAGGAGATAGGGTATGAAAAGTTTTATCAAATATCTGTACAGCAAATGTCTGCAGATATTGCTGTTTCCATTTTGCCTCTTCCCGATCCGGAAGAACCGGCTGGCTTTTACCGGGCTTACAGGCGGCAAAGGATATGATTATTCCTGCAATCCGCGATATCTTTCGGACTATATCAGAGAGCAGGAGAAGGACACGTTTGAGATATACTGGATGGTTACAGATCCAAAGCGGTATCGTGACGAAGAAGAGAAGGATCTGCATTTTGTGAAACATTTTACGCTGAGAAGTTTTTATTATCTTCTGACGGCAAAAGTGATCATCACGAACGGCTCTTATGCTCCGTGGTTTCCGTTTCGCAAAAAGCAGTATCTGATCAACACCTGGCATGGCGGCGGAGCTTATAAGAAAATTGAAAATGACAAACCGGATGCCAACTGGGCGACCAGAAAGCGTGCAGAGTTCTGTGCGAAAAATATACAGCTGATCGTATCAAGCTGTCAGGCGGCAAGTGACAGGCTGTTTCGCCGTGCATTTCTTTACCATGGAGAAATCTTAAAATGCGGTATGCCGCGAAATGATTTTCTGGTCTGTGGGAACACAGAGCAGGCGGATCAGAAAGTAAGGCAGACCTATCAGATAGACCGTAAGTACCGGATCTTGCTGTATGCACCTACCTATCGTTCAAATGGGAAAAATCAGATGCCGGATTTTACAGGACTTCGAAAAGTACTTGAAGAAAATGGCGAAAAGTGGTATGTATTATACCGGGCACATCGCTACAGTGAGGACGATTCGGCAGGATTGGATCCGGAATGCTCAGCGGATGTGACGGACTATCCTGATATGCAGGAACTTTTAGCGGCAGCAGATATGCTGATCACGGACTATTCCTCCTGTATATGGGATTATTCTTTTTTATACCGACCATGCTTTCTGTATACACCGGATCTGCGGGAATATCTTGCAAAGACCGGTTTTTATGTAGATATTCATGAGTGGCCGTTTCCAATCTGTGAAAATATGGAAGATCTGGAAAAACAGATCCGCTCTTTCAATGAAGAAAAGAACAGAGCGAGGATCATGGAGCATCATCAGCAAATGGGAAGCTATGAGAGCGGACATGCCTGCGAGGCGGTCTGCAGTTGGATAAAGCAAAAAAGTATTTGTGAGGAGAACGCATAAAATGAGTCGATTTCTAAAAGACACGAAAAAGTACTACAAGTACGCGATCTATTCGGCAAAATCGAAATTGCAGTCTGAGGTGGCAAGTTCCTACCTGAACTGGCTGTGGTGGGTATTGGATCCGATCTGTTTCATGCTGATCTACACCCTGATCTTTGGTGTGGTATTTAATGCAAAAGAGCAGTATTTTACAGTTTTCATTTTTATCGGTCTGACGATGTGGGATTTCTTTAATAAGACCCTTCAGCAGAGCGTAAAAATCGTCAAAAACAACAAGTCCATTGTGGCAAAAGTATATTTGCCGAAATACATTCTGGTTATGGTCCGCATGTTTGTAAACGGCTTTAAAATGCTGATCTCTTTTGGCATCGTGATCATTATGATGGTCATTTACCGCGTGCCGGTCAGCTTTAATATTCTGTACATGATCCCGATCATGCTGACCCTGTTTCTGTTCACGTTCGGATGCAGTACGATTGTGGCACATTTTGGCGTATTTGTACAGGACTTGTCCAACGTGATCAATATCGTACTGCGTCTGCTGTTTTATATTACCGGTATTTTTTATAATGTAGAAACAAGGCTTGCAAAATTTGCACCGTGGAATAAAGTGATCCTTCATTGCAATCCACTGGCACTGCTTCTGACTTCTGCAAGAAAATGTATGATCTATGACCAGACACCGGCAAGAAAATTCCTGCTTCTGTGGATGGTGCTGAGTTTCATCCTGTCAGCGATCGGAGTAAAGATTATTTATAAATACGAAAACAGTTATGTGAAGGTGATATAATGGAACGCGAAATTGCAATCGAAGTAAAAAATTTATATATCAGTTATCGAAACCTGCAGAAGTTTTCCATCAAGCAGAGTTTATTACATTTCAAAAAAGTACAGGCCGATGTATTCCAGGCAGTAAAGGATGTATCCTTTGAAGTAGAAAAAGGAGAGATTCTCGGAATCATCGGAAAGAACGGAAGCGGAAAATCCACCATGCTCAAAGCACTGGCCGGCATTTTTTCTCCGGATACGGGAAGCATTGACCTGAAAAACCATTCCGTTTCCCTTCTGTCGATCGGTGTCGGATTTGAAAAAGAGATGAGCGGAAGAGAAAACATCATTCTTTCCGGTATGCTTCTTGGTTTTTCGGAAGAGTTTATCCGTTCCAAGATGGATGAGATCATTGAATTCGCCGGACTTGGCAAATTTATTGATATGCCGGTGCGTACTTACTCAAGCGGTATGTATTCCAAGCTGGCATTTTCCATCACAGCCGTTCTGGAGACCGACATCATGCTGATCGATGAAGTACTCAGCGTTGGTGATGAAAAGTTTAAAAAGAAAAGTTATGAAAAGATGAAGAGCCTGATCTCAAACAGAGAGCGTACGGTTGTGATCGTTTCCCACAGTCTGGATACGATCGCAGATCTCTGCGACAAAGTCATGTGGATGCATGAAGGAAAACTGATCGAGATCGGAACACCGGATGAGGTTCTTCCACGTTATCTGGAATTTATGAAATAGGAGGCAGCATCGTGGAAAAAACAAATATTTACGGCGTTGTACTTGCGGGGGGCAAGGGAACACGTATGGGGAATGTTGAGAAACCGAAACAGTTTATGGAAGTTGGCGGCAAGCCAATCATTATCCATACATTGGAGAAATTTGTGGTCAATCCGCAGTTTGAGCGTGTGATCGTTCTGTCACCGAAGCAGTGGATCACCTACACCCAGGATATCATTAAAAAATATATTCTGCTTTCAGATAAGATCGATGTGATCGAAGGCGGTGCGACCCGCAATGATACGATCATGAATGCGATCAGTCATATCGAAAAATTTTACGGACTGGATGAAGAAACCATTATTGTCACCCACGATTCCGTTCGTCCGTTTGTGACACACCGTATTCTGGAAGACAACATCCACTATGCGAAAGAGTACGGAGCCTGCGATACCGTTATCCCGGCGACCGATACCATTGTGGAGAGCATGGATAATCAGAAGATCAGCAATATTCCGGATCGTTCCAAAATGTATCAGGGACAGACACCGCAGAGTTTTCATGCAAAGCGTCTGCGTGAAGTTTTCGATGAACTGAGTGAGGAAGAGAAGACGATCCTGACCGATGCTTGCAAGATCCTCGTTCTCAAAGGGGATGCGATCCATCTGGTAGAAGGTGAAGTTTTCAATATTAAGATTACGTATCCGTACGATTTGCGTGTTGCAGAGTCTATTTTAGGAGGAAATGGCGTATGCTAAATACGGTGTATCAGCTGAAACGTCCAAGACAGTTTGAAGTCGCATTTAAGGAAATGGAGATCGATGACAGACAGGTGATCGTGCGTCCGACCAGACTGTCTATCTGCCATGCGGATCAGCGTTACTATCAGGGTGCAAGGGCGGAAGAGATTCTGCGTCAGAAACTGCCTATGGCATTGATCCACGAGGGGATCGGCAAAGTGATCTATGATCCGACCGGAACCTTTGAAATCGGAACAGAGGTTGTGATGATCCCGAACCGACCGGTAGAAAAAGACGATATCATTGCAGAAAATTATCTGCGATCCAGCAAATTCTGTGCGAGCAGCATGGATGGATTTCTGCAGGAATATGTTCAGGCTGTGCCGGATCGTTTTGTACGTCTGCCGCAGGGGATCAATCCGACGGTAGCTGCCTATACAGAGCTTGTCAGCGTGAGCTTTCATGCGATCAACCGTTTCTTACGTTTTTCACATGAGAGACGTGATGTGATCGGTGTGTGGGGCGATGGCAATTTGGGTTACATTACCTCACTGCTTCTGAAAAAGATGCTTCCGGATTCCAAAATCTATATTTTCGGTGTCACGGAAAACAAACTGTCGGATTTTACTTTTGCAGACGGTACCTACTGTGTCAATGAAATTCCGGCAGATATGCAGATCGATCATGCGTTTGAATGCGTTGGAGGCGGAGCGGCATCCAAAGCGATCAATCAGATCATTGATTATATCCATCCGGAGGGTACGATCAGTATTTTAGGTGTCAGCGAAGATCCGGCACCGATCAATACCCGCATGGTTCTGGAAAAGGGACTGCGTATTTTCGGCAGCAGCCGCAGCGGCAGAAGTGACTACGAAGGTCTGCTGCAGTTATATGAAGAGCATCCGGAAGTAGTATCTTATCTGGAGAATATCATGGGTGCGGAAGTAGAAGTAAGAGATGTGAAGGATATAACCAGAGCATTTGAAATGGATATACACAAATTGATGGGAAAAACGGTGATGATCTGGAATGAGTAAAAAGATAAAGAGACTCTATCTTTTTCTGACCTTAAAGCTTCTTTTTCCCTGGCAATACAGGAGATTTCGTAAGCTGCCTTTAAAAAAGTGGAAAGCGGTGTTCATTGAAGCCAATCTGACACAGCTTTCCGGCAGCTTACGTTTTTTGTATCAGGTATTATGCAGCGAAGAAGAGATGGAAGTGAGCGTCCACTATCTGATGGAATCCGGAAACAAATGGAAATTTATTCAGAATGCGATGGCATGTCTGAAGGACTGTGCCGATGCACATTATATTTTTCTCTGTGAGGGTTCCAGGGTGATCAGCTGCATTGAGCCAAGAGAAGAGACGGTGATCACGCAGCTCTGGCATGGATGCGGTGCGTTCAAAAAATTTGGCTTCAGCACCTGTGAGGAGCTTTTCGGCGGAAGCAGAGAAGAATATCTGAAATATAATTATTATAAGAACTATGACTATATAACCGTATCAAGCCCGGAGGTTATCTGGGCTTATCAGGAGGCCATGAATCTTCCGAAAGAGGACAAAAGTGTTGTACCGATCGGTGTCAGCTGCACAGATCTTCTGTTCCGGGAAAAAATTCAGAAGGCAGCACAGAAAAAACTGTATGACATCTGTCCGGCAGCAAAAGGAAAGAAAGTCATGCTCTATGCCCCGACGTTCCGCGGAAGTGTGGGGGGAGCGAAGGCACCGGATGCCATGGATCTCTGTCTGATGCAGGAGAAGCTTGGAAAAGACTGGATTTTGCTGATTAAACAGCATCCGGTTGTGAAACAGAGACCGGAGGTTCCAAAGGAGTGTCAAAGCTTTGCGTATGATGTTTCTGATGCATTTGTCATCGAAGAACTGCTCTGTGTCAGTGATCTGTGTATTTCGGATTATTCGTCGCTGGTATTTGAATATTCATTATTTGAGCGTCCGATGCTGTTCTTTGCCTACGATTTTGAAGAATATGGAGAGTGGCGTGGTTTTTACTATGATTACCATGAACTGACACCGGGACCGGTTGTGCACACCACGCAGGAGATTGTTGATTATGTACTCCATCTTAAGGAGCGTTTTGACAGAAAACAGGTCGCGGATTTCAAGGAGAAATTTATGAGTGCCTGCGACGGACATGCAACAGAGCGACTGCTGGAAATGATCAAGAAGGAGAAAACGGATGAGTAAGGTAATAAGAGCAATGAAAAAGGTTTACTGGAAAGGAAGAAAGAAGATTAAGAAACTTCCGCCGGTAAAAGCAGCAAAGAAATATATGGGCAGAAAGAGAAAAGACAAGCTTCTCTATGAGACACTGCCGGCTGCATACAATGCACATAAGAATGAGCCGGTCGATGAACGAAAAGTCATTTTTATTGAGCTTCGTCTGCCGGACGTAAGCAACAGTTTCCGCATTCTGTATGATGAGCTGCAAAGAGATTTTGACCTGGATATCCATGTACATCTGCTGCGAAATTCTTTTGTCCCAAGAGAAGAATACATCAGACGCTGTAAAGAGATGTTGGCCGATGCGGCAACTGCAAAATACATCTTTGTAAATGAAGCTTCCGACGTACTCAGCTGCGTGGATATGCGGCCAGAAACGATCGTTACCCAGCTGTGGCATGCATGCGGAGCCTTCAAAAAGTTTGGTATGAGCACTGCGGAGCTGATCTTCGGACCGAATGCAGAAGAGCTGAAACGCCATCCGAACAACAAGAATTATACTTATGTTACCGTATCCAGTCCGGAGATCGTGTGGGCATATGCGGAAGCCATGGATATGAAGGATCGTCAAGATGCAATCCGCCCGGTCGGAACGAGCCGTACGGATATTTTCTATCGCAGTGAGACGATCGCTCAGGCATTCCAGAACCTGTACAAAGAATTTCCAAAAGCCAAAGGAAAAAAGATCATCTTATATGCACCGACATTCCGCGGTCGTGTGGCGAGGGCAAAAACGCCGGACTGCTTTGATCTGGAGAAGTTTGCCGAGCATTTCAAAGATGAATATGTAGTGATTTTCAAGCACCATCCGTTAGTAAAGAAGGTACCGCAGATTCCGGAAGAATTAAACGGAACCTTTGCCATTGATGCAACAAAAACCATGACGATCGAGGATCTGCTCTGCGTCAGCGATATCTGTATTTCGGATTATTCGTCACTGGTATTTGAATATTCTCTGTTTGAGCGTCCGATGCTGTTCTTTGCCTATGACCTGGATGAATACTTTGACTGGAGAGGCTTCTATTACGATTACAATGAGCTGACACCGGGACCGGTCTGCAAGACAAACGATGAGATGATCGATTATATCAGCCATCTGGATGAACGTTTTGACAAACAGAAAGTCATTGATTTCAAAGAGAAATTTATGCGGTCCTGCGATGGCCATGCGACAGACCGTATTCTGCATATGGTTTTTGCTGATCGTTATGACAGTCTGAAACTGAGCCATGAAAGAACAGATGATGAGATCAAAGTTTCCGTTGTTATGCCGGTTTACAATGCAGAAAATTATCTGTTTGACAGCCTTGGAAATGTTCTGAAACAGACGTTAAAAGACATTGAAGTAATCTGCGTGGATGACGGATCAACTGACCGTTCGGCAGAGATCATCGAAGATTACGCATCGAGAGATTTCCGCCTTTCTTTGATCCGTCAGAAGAATCAGTATGCCGGAACGGCGAGAAACGCAGGTCTTGCAAAATGTCGCGGTAAGTATGTGGTATTCTGGGATGCGGATGACCGTTTTGCACTGGATGCACTGGAAAAGCTTTATACAAAAGCAGAGGCAGATGAAGCCGATCTGTGCGTCTGTGATATCCGCAAATGGGATGACACGACGGATCGTTACGTACTGCCGTCCAACTATCTGCGAAAAGAATATATGCCGGAAAAAGTGCCATTTTCAAAAGAAGATATTCCGCAGTATATTTTTAATTTTACAACGAATATTCCATGGAACAAAATGTACCGCCGTTCTCTGATCACAGACAACGATCTGAAGTTCGAACACCGCCAGAGAGCAAACGATGTCGTGTTTGTCATGCAGGCACTTTATCTGGCAAAACGTATTACCGTTGTAGATGAGAGACTGATCGACTATCGCTATAATAATGCGAATAATCTTACCGCAGGTCTTTCCAAAGATCTTTACAGCACATACGATGCATTTCTGGCAGCACATGATATTCTGAAAGAGCGGGGAGCTTTTGAAAATGAGAAGGTAAAACAGAGTTTTGATAACAAAACCTTAAATCTTCTGGTTCAGAGTATCGATCTTCAGACAAACGAAGCATCTGCAAGAGAACTGTTTGATATGCTGCTTCAGGAGGGATTCCGGAAGATTGGAATCGAAGACTATGAGAATTATTATTATTCCAGAAAGGTATATCAGGCGTACCGTACGATGCTGACCGGTTCTTTAGTTGACACACTGATCGTACTGAAGGAACAGAAAAATACAAATCTGGAAGTACATCGCCAAAAACTCTGTATGCAGAGACTGAAAGTGCAGAGACAGACTGTCAAAATCCAGACGCAGAAGGAAAAATTAGATATCAAAACGGAACAATTAAAAAAATTAAGGGGACAAATGGGATACCGTATCTGCAAAAAACTGGGATTTTTTAAAGAGTAGGCACGGATGTCCGCAAATCAAAAGAAAAGAGGGGAGAATATGTTATCTGTCATCATACCGGCTTATAATGAGGAAAAAATGATACAGACAACGGCTGATACGGTGGACCGCATCCTGAGTGAGGCATCTGTCCCGTATGAGATCGTATTTGTAAACGATGGTTCAAAAGACGGAACCTGGCAGCAGATTGAGACGGCGGCCGAGAAAAATCCACATGTAAACGGACTGCATTTTTCCAGAAATTTTGGAAAGGAATCTGCTATTTTTGCCGGACTTGCAAATGCAGAAGGGGACTGCTGTGCAGTAATGGACTGCGATCTGCAGCATCCGCCGGAAGTGCTGGTTTCCATGTACCGTCTCTGGGAGCAGGGATACGAAGTGGTAGAAGGGGTAAAACGAAGCCGTGGAAAAGAAAGTGCCATTCACAGGGCATGTGCGGGTCTGTTTTATAAAATGATGTCAAAGGCAGTGAAGATTGATATGTCACGTGCTTCCGACTTTAAACTTCTGGATCGCAAGGCAGTCGATGCCCTGCTTGGGATGCCGGAGAAAAATGCATTTTTCCGTGCACTGTCCTCCTGGATCGGTTATCGCAGCACCAGCGTGGAGTTTGATGTGCAGGAACGTACAGAAGGTGAGTCAAAATGGTCTACCTGGTCTCTGATCAAATATGCAGTGACTAATGTAGTGGCATTTTCAACGGCTCCGATGCAGTTTGTGACGGTGGCAGGTATCTTTACTTTTCTGTTTGCGATCGTGCTTGGTATTGAATCTCTTGTACGTTATTTTACCGGACATGCAGTAGAAGGTTTTACGACAGTGATCCTTCTGATCCTGATTGTCGGAAGCCTGATCATGATGAGTCTTGGAATCATTGGTTATTATATTTCCAAGATTTATGAAGAAGTAAAAGGAAGACCAAAATACCTGATCTCAAAAAAAGCAGGTAAGCGAAAATAGGAGGCCATTTTGTCAGGTTCAATCAAAAAAATCATTAAGAAAATTCCTTTTGTGGGCAGTTATGTGAAGAAAGTCCAGACAGAAAAAAAGGAAGAAGAACAGAAACAAAAGCTGGAGAAAAAAAGGCTGGAACTGCAAAAAGAGCAGGAACGCATCAAAGTATGGCTGAAAAGTGAAAAGCAGAACGCTCCGGATAAAAACAGTCGGAAAATTTCTGTCATTGTGCATCATCATACAGGCGAGGAGCAGCTGCAGAAGCTGAAAGAGAATTTTAAAGAAGCAGCAGCCGGCCTGGAGTTTGAAGTGTTTACGGCAGACATTGAATCAAAACAAAACACCTCATTTGCCGAATTCTGCAACGAAGCCGCAAGAAAAGCAACGGGTGAGTATCTGTTTTTTCTGGATGAAAGCGTACGGCTGGCATCCGAATGTCTGAATGCCATGCTGCTTGCAGCAGAACAGAACGAGAAGGCCGGGGCTGTGGGAGCAAGGATTCTCTATCCTGAATCTGAGAAAGCCATTTCAAAGTTCGCTGCGGTGAAGAGCTGCGGCATTGCCTTCCACAAAAAAAACCGCAACAAAACCTGGTACTGGCAGCCGTATGATCTTCTGGCAGGCGAGGAGACTCTGGAGGTGGATCTTCAGCCGTCCGTTCAGAAGGCTGTCCGTGTGGATGTGATGCTTGTTTTGCGGGAGCGTTTTCTGGAAGTACGTGGTTTTGATCCGGCTTACCAGTCCATCCATGTAAAAAAAGATGAGTTTTCAGAGACAGACCTCTGCCTGAAACTTTCAAAAGCCGGATATCAGAATCTTCTGGCACCGGCTGCACTTGCTTTTCAGAGTGCAGAAGAAAAGAGCAAACCGGATCAGGCAGAAAAGGATCGAAGACTTTATAATCTATATGTTTATCAGGGAAAATGGCAGAGCTGTCTGACACGGATGTTTTCTGAGGAAGAGGATAAGCCGATTGTGCCGGATTCGAAAAAGATTGATATTTGTGCACCGATGCCGGATGACGAAAACAAAAAGTTCTGGGGGGATTATCATTATGCCTTGGCAATGAAAAAGGAGCTGGAGAAGCACGGCTATCAGGTGGATGTACGCCCTTATCAGAGATGGTATGAAAGCACAGACAGTGCCGTTACGATTGCTCTGCGTGGAAACCGGCCATATTATCCGAAAGAAGAGATTGTACAGAAAAATATCATGTGGAACATTTCGCATCCGGCTGATATTCCACAGGGAGAATACGAACGGTTTGATCTGGTCTACTTTGCATCGGAAAAACTGTGCAGAAAATGGAAAAACGAATTAAAAACAAAATGCGATGTGCTTTTGCAGTGTGCAGATCCGGATGTGATGAAGAGTACTGCCGGCGAAAAGAAATACGATCTGCTCTTTATCGGCAATTCCAGGCGTGTTTACCGTCAGATCGTGCAGGATGCCCTGACACTGGATTATCCGCTCACCATCTACGGAAGACACTGGGAAGCATTTGAAGAAGCACTTCTTTTTCCGCCTGTTTGATCTGATCCTGTTTGTTCCGGCCAAACGATCAGGTTGGTCAGGCATACCGCGATGCGAAGATCGTGCTCAATGACCACTGGGACGATATGAAAGAAACCGGTATTGTCTCCAACCGCCTGTTTGATGCACTGGCAGCCGAAGCGTTTATCATCAGTGATGAGATGCCGGAGATCGAGGAGATCTTTGAAGGAACGGTTGTCACTTACAAAGACTGCAAAGATCTGAAAGAAAAAGTGGATTATTATATGGAACATCCAAAGGAAGCAGAAAAACTCGCCGAAAGAGGCCATCAGCTTGTGCTGGAAAAGCATACCTTTGCAAAAAGAATGGACAAACTGGTGCAGGATCTTTCCGGTCTTTAAGGAGAAACAGAAAAACAGCAGCCATTGCTTTGAAGCGATGACTGCTGCTTTATTAAGTAAATATCAGGAAAGTTCTGCATCGGCACAGTCGAGTGCGGCAGCGATGACCTGATCCATATCGTAATATTTATAATTGCCAAGTCTTCCGCCAAAAATCACACGCTCTTTCTTTGCAGCCAGTTCCTGATATTTGGCTGCCAGAGCGGAGTTTTTGGAATCATTGATCGGATAATACGGTTCGATGCCCGGTTTCCATTCCGAAGAATATTCTCTGGAGATGATGGTGAATGGCTGTGTGCCGAATGTAAAGTGTTTGTGTTCGATGATGCGTGTATAAGGAACTTCACGGTCAGTGTAATTTACCACGGCATTTCCCTGATAATTGTCACATTCCAGACGTTCTTCCTCAAAACGTACGGAACGATATTCCAGAGATCCGTAGCAGAATCCGAAATATTCATCCAGCATACCGGTAAATACCGTCTTGTGTGCCAGGGCGGAGAGTTCTTCTTTATGGGCAAAATAGTCGGTATTTAAGCGGATATCTGCACCGGAGAGCATTTTTTCTACAATGGCTGTGTAGCCTTCAACCGGAATGCCCTGATAGCGGGAGTTGAAATAATTATTATCATAAGTAAAACGAAGCGGAAGACGCCTGATGATAAAGGAAGGCAGTTCCCTGCAGGAGCGTCCCCACTGTTTTTCTGTGTATCCTTTGATCAGCTTTTCGTAGACATCCGTTCCGACCAGAGATAAAGCCTGTTCTTCCAGGTTCTTTGGTTCTGTGATGCCAAGATCTGCGATTTGTTCGGCAATTTTGGCTTTTGCCTGAGCCGGTGTCTGGATGTTCCACATTTTACTGAAGGTGTTCATATTAAAAGGAAGATTATAAAGCTCATCTTTATAGATGGCTACTGGTGAGTTGATGTAGTTATTAAACTCGGAAAACTGGTTGATATAATCCCAGATTTTACGGTCAGAAGTATGGAAAATATGGGCACCATACTGGTGGACATGGATTCCGTCTACATTTTTACAGTAAATATTTCCTGCGATGTGATTTCGCTTTTCTACAACAAGGCAGGATTTTCCATGTTTTTTTGCTTCATGAGCAAAAACGGCACCGAACAGTCCGGCACCGACAATCAGGTAATCGTACATAGTATACTCCTTTGGTTATGATATAGTCGTTATCCTGGGGAAATTGCGTTCACCCAAATCTTAAACAGAGTGTAACATAAAAGCAGAAAGTTGTAAAGAAAAGCAGAATACTTGATATTGAGTGTAAAAATGGGCTATACTCGTGAAGCAAAAGAAATTCACGTATCAGGTTTTGCGTGTATTTGATTGAATAAAGGCGGTGTTACCGAGAAATGAAAAAAAATAAGGGGAACCTGTGCAGAATGTTGCGATTCTGTATATGGTACTGCATGATAGTCGGAGTGATATGGGGGGTATGTCATCCGCTGAGAGTTCATGCAGATAT
>OLRS01002450.1_pt1 | contig 14456 bp, 10 predicted proteins | sample 1673171 | NCBI WGS metagenome assembly OLRS01 (sample SAMEA3136762, study PRJEB25190) | human gut metagenome | biome: human gut; feature: human-associated habitat; material: faeces | place: Austria | collected 2013
GCCCGCGCGTCGTCCGCGCGGCTCGAGCGCCTCCGACGTCGGATTCGCCGGCGTCATGAGCGGCCGGGCCAACTACGGCGGCACCCAGGGCGGCTCCGGGGGGCCGATGTTCGTCAAGATCGCCGTTCCCCTGATCGTCGTTCTTCTTGTTGTGATCGTTTGCCTCTTAGTGTTCTAAGGGTTCTAGAAAAGGCATTACATGTACGCGAAACCGACCTGTCCGACTCCGCTGAAGATCCTTCTCGTTGTTGTTATTGTTGTCGAACTTGCGGCTATTGGGCTCTTGCTCGCCGGCCGTGCCGGTGCCTCCGAGGGTCGGGACTCGGCCGTCGAAGCTTCGGCGTCGACGACTCCGGCGCCAACCGACACGCCGGCAGCTCCGGCTGCCTCTGACGGCGGAGAGACGGCCGGCGGGGACAAGGCGTCTTCCGAGCCCGTGACGCTGACCGTCACCTTCGCCGGCGACTGCACGCTCGGTACCGACATCAACTACGAGAACGAGCGGTCCTTCAACAGCCGCTGGCAGGCCGAGGAGGGCGATGCCACCTACTTCTTGCGCAACGTCGCCGACCTGTTCGGCTCCGACGACCTTACCGTGGTGAACATGGAGGGTGCGCTGACCGAGGGCGGCGAGCGGGCCGACAAGAAGTTCGCCTTCCGCGGCAAGCCGGAGTACATCATCAACTACCTCACCTTTGTGGCCGAGGAGCTGCGGGAGTACATGGCAAAGCTGGGCGTGCGCACCGTGGACGAGCTGGTAGGCCGCACCGACCTGCTGCGGGTCAAGCCCGCCGCCCCGGGCAGCCGTGCAGCGGAGCTGGATCTGGACTGCATCCTGCACAACCCCGCCATTGCAAACAGCAACGTCCACTTCATCAAAGAGGACAGCTACGACTTCCATCTGGAAAACACGCTGGACATGAAGGTGCTGATGAAGAAGTTCAAGCTGGGCAGCAAGGCTCCCCAGAATGTCAGCCTGAATGTTTCCAACGTGGACCGCGCCTTTGGTGCCATCTTTGGCAGCGAGATCACCCGCAAATACGGCAACGACCTGCCGGATGATGTGTATACCGTGCACTGCACCGGCGCAGGCGGCCAGAGCTTTGGTGCCTTTATCCCGAGCGGCCTGACGCTGGAGCTGGTGGGCGACTGCAACGACTACATGGGCAAGGGTCTTTCCGGCGGCAAAATCGTTGTGCGTCCGCCGCAGGGCATCGACTTCAAGCCCGAGGAGAACATCATCACCGGCAACGTGGCGCTGTACGGCGCTACCAGCGGCAAGGCGTTCATCTCCGGTGTGGCCGGTGAGCGCTTCTGCGTGCGTAACAGCGGCGCTACCGCCGTTGTGGAGGGCGTGGGCGACCACGGCTGTGAGTACATGACCGGCGGCACTGTGGTGGTGCTGGGACAGACCGGCAAGAACTTTGCAGCCGGTATGACCGGCGGCATTGCCTATGTGCTGGACGAGAACTGGGACTTCTACCAGCGCGTGAACAAGGAGACCGTCAGCCTTGAGCCGGTGGAGCATAAGTACGATGTTGCCACCCTGAAGGAGCTGATTCGCGCCCATGTGGAGGCCACCGGCTCTCCGCGCGGCAAAGAAATTCTGGACAATTTCAGTGCGTTCCTGCCCAAATTCAAAAAGGTGCTGCCTTACGATTACGACCGGATGCTGCGGGTCATCGCCTCGGTAGAGGAGCGTGGTCTGGACGGCGAGCAGGCACAGATCGAAGCATTCTATGCAGTGCAGAAGCATAAGTAAGGAGGGGCAGCAGCATGGGTAAGACAACAGGATTTATGGATTATGCGCGCAAGACCAGCACGGACGTTGCGCCGCTGGAGCGCCTTGAAAATTTTAACGAGTTCCACATCTGGCTCTCGCGGGAGCAGCAGCAGACGCAGGCCGCCCGCTGCATGGACTGCGGCGTGCCCTTCTGTCAGGCGGGCATGATGATCGGCGGCATGGCCTCCGGCTGTCCGCTGAACAACCTCATCCCGGAGTGGAACGATCTGGTGTACCACGGCAAGTGGGAGCTTGCGCTCCACCGCCTGATGGCCACCAACCGCTTCCCGGAGTTTACCAGCCGGGTATGCCCCGCCTTGTGTGAGGCCGCCTGCACCTGCGGGGATGTGACCGGCAGCAGTGTCACCGTGCGCGAAAACGAGCACGCCATCATTGAGACGGCCTACGCCAAGAACTGGCTGACCGCCACCCCGCCGCCGACCCGCACCGGCAAGAGCGTTGCCGTGGTGGGCAGCGGCCCTGCGGGGCTTTCGGTGGCCGAGTATCTGAATAAGCGCGGCCACGCCGTTACGGTGTTTGAGCGCGCCGACCGTGTGGGCGGCCTGCTGATGTACGGCATCCCCAACATGAAGCTGGACAAGGCGGTCATCGAGCGCCGTGTCAAGCTGATGCAGGCCGAGGGTGTGGTGTTCCGCACCGGCATGGATGTGGGCGGTGCCGTGCCCGCCGAGCAGCTGCTGGCAGATTTTGATGCCGTGGTGCTGTGCTGCGGCGCAAAAAAGCCCCGCGATTTGAACGTGCCCGGCCGGGACGCCAAGGGCGTGCACTTTGCCGTGGACTACCTGACCAGCGTGACCAAGAGCCTGCTGGACTCCGGCTTTGCAGACGGCAGAGCCATCAACGCAGCCGGTAAAAACGTACTGGTCATTGGCGGCGGCGACACCGGCAACGACTGTCAGGGCACTGCCCTGCGGCAGGGCTGCACCGACCTGATGGCGCTGGAAATGATGCCGCAGCCTCCTGTCGAGCGCACCGCTGCAAACCCGTGGCCGGAGTGGCCCCGGGTGCTGAAGGTGGACTACGGCCAGACCGAGTGCATTGCAAAGTTCGGCAAGGATCCTCGCGTGTACCAGACTACCGTCAAGGAGTTTTTGAAGGACGAGGCCGGCAATCTGACCGGTGCCGTCATCAGCTGCCTGAAGCCGGAGCGCGACCCCGAGACCGGACGCACCAGCATGGTGCCTACCGGCAAGGAATTTACCTACGACTGCCAGTTGGCATTTATTGCCGCAGGCTTTACCGGCTGCGAAAACTACACAGCCGATGCCTTTGGGGTGGAGCTGACCGCCCGGGGCAATGTAGCCGACCACAGCTTTAAGACCAACGTGGACAAGGTATTCGTCTGCGGCGATATGCGCCGCGGCCAGAGCCTTGTGGTGTGGGGTCTGCGCGAGGGCCGCGATTGCGCCGCCGAGGTAGACCGCTGCCTGATGGGCTACACCAATCTTTAATTTGCCATTCTCTTTCCTATCCTAAACAAGCAGAAGCGGGAGCCCGTTCAAGGCTCCCGCTTCTGCTTTTATTGTTTAATCTGTATCGTATTCCGGCTCTGTGCTGCCCTCCGGGGTCGTTTCCGGGGTAGTAGGCTCGGTAGCGGCAGGCTCTTCCGGGGTGGCGGTGATCTGCACACTGGGGTCAGCGGCGATATACACGGTGATCACCGTGCCCACCGTGACCATAGCGCCCTCTTCCTCGCTGGCAGAAACCACGCAGCCCGTGGCATAGGAGCCATCGTTCACCACCATGAAGCAGCTGGCCACAAGCCCCCGGCTGCTCAGGATCTCAATGGCCTTATCCTGCGATGCACCGATGATCTTTGGCATCTCCACCTTTTCCGGGCCCTGACTGACCACGATCTGGATCACCTCGCCGTTCTCCATCACCTCGCCAGCCTCCGGCTCCTGCCGGATGACCTGCCCGGAGGGCACAGTATCGCTGTACTCCAGCACCGCCCGGAACAGGTACATACTGGTGTACTCGCGGTTATTCTTGATCTGCTCGTAGTCGATGCCCACAAAGTTGGGCACAAGGTTCTGGGGCTTCATTTCCTCGCTGCTGGCAGCTTCCGAACTCGGCTCCGAGACGGGGGTCTGTTCCTCCTTGCTGCTCACGATGCCCCACAGGGTGAGCAAGATCAGAACGGAAAGCAGGATCAGGATGCCCGCCAGCAATCCCTTCAAACTGAGCAGATGTTCCCTGCCCTGCCCGCTCTGCTCTGCCCGCACCGGATGCATCGGGGTCTCCGGCTTCATGGTGCGGGTCAGCTCGGCGGTATATTCCTTGGAAGAAAGCGCCTGATACAGCTGCGGCACGGTCTGGATGCGCTCCATGACCTTGAGCCGCAGCCCCAGCTGCAATACATCGGAGACATAGGCCGGTACGGCAGGCTCTACGGTGCGTGCCCGGGGGTTAGAGTCCGACACCACGCGCTGGGCAGCGGGCATGGGTGCCTGCCCGCACACCATGCGGTAAAAGACGGCGGCAAGGCTGTATTCGTCGGTGTAGCGCCCCTCAAACTCGGCGGTGGTGTACTGCTCCGGCGCAGAGTAGCCTTCGTACAGCTGCTCGTGCAGGCCGCTGCCTGCGGTGCGCAGACCCACAGTGGCGTACCCAGCCAGACGGCAGCGGCCATCTGCCATCACCCGGATATTCTCCGGGCAGATGCCGCGGTGCACCAGCCCCGCCTTGTGCATGGCCGCCACGCCCTCAAACACCGGGCGCAGCATGGCGCAGGCCTCCTCTGCCCGCACCGGGGCAGAACGGTTTTCCAGCCATTGCTCCAGCGGGGTGCCGCCTAGGTTTTCCAGCACCGCATACACGGTGTTGTTGGCTTCCACCACGTCCAGCACGGCTTCCAGACCGCTGGCGGGGGTAATGCGCTGGATGGCGCGGTACAGGTCTGCAAAGTCCATGCGGGTGGTCTTGAACAGCACTTCGCTGCCCTGCTTGGGGCGCAGGATGCAGTCCGCACCCCGCTCCGCAGAAAGAGTGACGGGCAAATACTCCTTGATGGTCACCCGGAAAGCGCCCAGATTCTCCACGCCGCTGTACAGCACACCCTCGCCGTCCAGACTGCGCATCTCGCCCACAGTGTAGCGCCCAGCCAGCACCGTGCCCACCGGCAGACAGCCCGCCGGGTTGCACCCCTCCAGAATCTTCCCGCAATGGGGGCAGACGGTCGCCGCAGGCGGCAACTCCCCAATGCAGAACGGACACAGGCGTTTTTGCTCCATAGTGTTCTCTCCCCTTCCCAGCTTCTATACACTTTATTGTATCATAGTGTTTCCCGCCGTGCAAGCTGTCCGCATTTTGGTGCAAGCGCAAAAAAGACCGGGGCCCGCAGCCCAAAGGGCTGACAGGCTCCGGTCTTATAGATGCAAGGGGTTTTCTCTTATGCTGCGCTTAGTGGATGAACACAGGACCCAGCGGGTTTGCAATGGGACTGACGTAGCCGCCCAGCAGCTTGGGAATAGCAAGGCTGATGTCGGGGACGTAGGTCAGCAGCAGCAGTGCAACGAACATACACAGGTAGAACGGCAGGGTCGCCTTGACCACTTTCTCCATGGGGCGCTTTGCAACGGCAGAGCCGATGAACAGAACGGAGCCAACGGGAGGAGTCAGCAGGCCGATGCCGCAGTTCAGAACCACGATGATACCGAACTGGATGGGATCGATGCCGATGGAGGTGGCGATGGGCAGCAGGATGGGGGTAGCGATCAGGATGATGGGAGCCATATCCATGATCATGCCCAGCACCAGCAGGATCAGGTCGATGAGCAGTGCAATGATGTAGGGGTTATCGGTGAGGTCGGTGATGGCGGTTGCTGCCAGATCGGGCACGTGCAGCATGGTCAGGCAGTTGCCGAACACTGCAGAGGTAGCGATCAGAATCAGCACGATGGACAGGGTGTTGACGCACTCGTCCAGAGCGTGCCACACGCCCTTCCAGTCCAGACCCTTATAGACGAACACGGAAACGAGCAGGGAGTAGATAACGGCGATAGCAGCAGACTCGGTAGCGGTAAACACACCGCCGACAACGCCGAACACCACGATGATGACAGCGGCCAGTGCCCAGATAGAAGTGCCCAACTGCTTGACAAAAGCCTTGATGCTGAACGGGTCGCCCTTGGGGTAGTTGCGCTTGACGGAGATGATGTAGGAGCCGATCATCAGCACGATAGCCAGCAGAGCGCCGGGCAGGTAGCCGGCCAGGAACAGGCTGCCCACGGAGATACCACCGGCGGTGGTAGCGTAGATGACCATGTTATGGCTGGGAGGAACCAGCAGACCCTCGCAGGAGGAGGTGATGGTAACAGCGGTGGAGAAGTCTGCACCGTAGCCCTGATCCACCATCATGGGGATCATGATAGAGCCGATGGAAGCGGTATCGGCGGAAGCAGAACCGGAAATGCCGCCGAAGAAGTAGGAAGCCACGATATTGACCATGGCCATACCGCCGCGCATCCAGCCCACGCAGGCGTCAGCCAGTGCGATCAGCTTTTCAGAAATGCCGCCGGAGCCCATGAGCACGCCCATGGTGATGAAGAACGGAACTGCCATCAGGCTGAAGGAAGAGATACCCTTGACCATCAGGCGGCAGACGTCGGTCAGTGCCTGTCCCTGCACCAGCATGCACAGCACGCTGGACAGACCAACGGCGTATGCAATGGGGAAGCGCAGGAAGATCATAACAAAGAAGCTGACAAGAAGGACAATGATTGCCAGTGTCTGAACTGTCATATTACATTTCCTCCTTTACAAAAAAGCTCTTGATATGGTTATACAGAGACTCGATCTCGAAGATGATCATGGCAACACCGGCCAGCGGCACCGGGAAGTACATCCAGAAGCGGCTCAGCCAAGGCATGGAAACATAGAAGCCACGGCCGCCCAGCGTGGTGGCGTAGTTCCAGCCGACCGCCATCATCACCACACCAAGGACCATCACAGCCACGTCGGACAGGATGTCCAGCGCCTTGACCACTTTCTTGGGCAGGTACATATCAAAGGCAGTCATGCGGATGTGTGCGCCGCGGCGGATGGCCAGTGCAGCGCTCAGCACAGCCATGTAGCTCATGCAGGTCAGAACGACCTCCTCAGACCAGGAGGGGTCCGGAATAAAGGGGACGTAACGGCCAATGACCGACATCGTGGTAATGAGGATATCTGCAATCAGCAGGATCTTGCAGATGAACAGAACCACCTTGTAGGTAATGTCGTACGCCGGTCTGATCTTATCCAGAGTGGTAAAGATTTTCGGCATAGAAATTCCTCCATATAAAAGCCCGGCGAAGCCTGCGGGCGTATTCCCGTGGGCCCCCGCCGGGCAATGTACTACTTAGATTGGATGGAAAGCCAGATTATGCCTTCATGTCCAGCAGCTTCTGGTACAGCTCAGCCTGATCAGAGGTGTTGTCCTTGATGACCTTAGCGCAAGCTTCCTGCCAGGGAGTCTTGTCGTCCACATCCACAACGTTGCAGCCGGAGGAACGCAGCTCGTCCAGAACCTTGTTCTCAGCGGTCTCAGACAGATCAGCGTTGAACTTCTGGGTGTCGGCAGCAGCAGCCATAACAGCAGCCTGCTGGTTAGCGGTCAGCTTGCCCCATGCGTTGTCGGTGATGACAGCCTGCACAGCGCCCAGAGTGTGGCCGTCCAGGATCAGGTTGTTAGCGACTTCGGGGAAGGCGTTGGACTTGTAGTTTGCGATGGGCTGCTCAGCGCCATCCACAACGCCGGTCTGCAGTGCGCTGTACAGCTCGCCGAAAGCAACGACGGTGGGGTTAGCGCCCAGACCCTCGACCATGCCGTTCATAACGGGGTCGTTGGACACACGCAGCTTCATGCCCTTCAGGTCGCCGATAGCAGCAACGGGCTTGACGGTGAAGAAGTGACGGAAGCCCTCCTCGCCGTAGAACAGGCCGCGAACGGGCAGGCCCAGTTCCTGGGGCTCGTTCAGGAACTCAGGAGCCAGATCGCTGTTGGCAAAGTTCCAGAAGTGAGCGCGGTTGTTGAAGGTGAAGGGGATGGACAGCAGCTTAGACTTGTTGCAGCCGTAGCTGGTCAGAGCGAAAGCAGAGATACGGCTGATATCGATGGAGGTAGAGCCGCCCAGAATAGCGTCCAGAACGTCGTTCTCAGAGCCCAGAACACCGGAAGCCTGCACATCGACGACCACAGAACCGCCGCTCAGCTCCTCGACCTTCTCCTTGAAGTGAGAACCGGTCTGGCCAACGATGGTATCCAGCGGGTTGACCTCGGCGTAGACCAGAGTCACCTTGGGATCGTTGGCAGCAGCAGCTGCATCACCGGCAGCAGCAGAAGCAGAAGCTGCGGTAGAGGTGGAAGCAGCGGTAGAAGTGGAGCCGCTCTTGGAACCACCGCAGGCGGTCAGAGCAACAGCAGCGGTAGCTGCACCGGCAACGGCCATAAAGCTACGACGAGAGATCATTTTCATAGGAATCGTCCTCCTTAAATAATTGTGAAATTCTCCGGGCGCACAGGTGCCGGAGCTTTCGTTCATTGACTGTACACACTTTAGCAAATTTTCCGAAACGAAACAAGGGCTTTCAAAAAATGTCCTGTTTTTCGAAAGAATGTCAAGATTGTTTTTGCCATATTGCACAAGCGTTTTTCGTTTCGTTTGTGCAACACTGCTGACCAGTTGGATACATTCATGTATTCATAATGCAAAAATAACACCCCGACAAATGTCCGTCCGGGCACTTCTCGGGGCGTTTTCTTCAGCTTTTTTGTATCCGGTCGATCAGTTCCTGCTGGGCAGAGAATTCATCGTACATGGGCTGCACCGCTGCGCGGAAGCGGGCTTTCTCGGCTTCGTCCAGCTCGGTAACGCAGATGCCCAGCTTGCGCATATTCTGCTCCGCGTCCGCTTCCCGCCGTGCCCAGAGCTCGCGTTCCTTCTGTGCGCTCTCCCGGGCGCAGGCGCGGATCACCTCCGGGAAGCTTTCGTCCAGCGCGGCAAGCTTTTCCATCACCGCCGGGCTGGCCAGCTGCACTTCCGGCACGCGGGTGTGCTCGTCCTTCAGGAAAAAGGGCGCTACCTCGTAGTGTCCCATCACCTCGTAGCTGGGCCAGTTGTTCTCTGCGCCGTCGATCTCGGCGTTATGCAGGGCGGCATATACCTTGCTGTACACCACCTGCGCCGGCTTTGCCCCCAGTGCGGTGATCATGTCGCTCATCATGTCCGACTCCTGCACCCGGATGGTCAGCCCCTGCAAATCATCCAGCCCGGTCACCTTTTCCCGGGTGTAGAAGCTGCGCACACCGGCGTCGAACCACGAAAGTCCCACTAAGTCCATCCCGTCCAGCATGGCCAGAAACTCGTCGCCGATGCTGCCGTCCAGCACACGCCACATCTGCTCGGCATCACTGTACAGGTAAGGCAGCTGCAGTACGCTAAGCTCCGGCTCGTACTCTGCCAGCTGGCTCAGGGACACGCGGGAAAAATCCACCCCGCCAAACTGCATCTGCTGGATGACGCTCTGCTCCGCGCCCAGCTCTGCCCCACTGTAAACCAGCACCTTCACCCGGCCATCCGTGTGCTGCGCCACAAGCTCGGCAAAGGCCTTTGCCGCCTTGCTGGTGGGGTAGTCCTCCGGCTGATTTTCCGCATAGCGCAGAATGAGCGGCTTTTCCTGCTGCGAAGAAGCAGACTGTGCCGTGCAGCCTGTGACTGCCAGTGCCGGTGCTGCCGTCAGCAGATACAGCAGCTGACGGCGGGTCACAGCCGCGCCTCCCGGGCCGCCTTTGCCGCTTCCTTCCGGTACTGGGTGGGGGTCATGCCGGTGCGCTTTTTAAAGGCACGGGCAAAGTAACTGGCATCCTCGTAGCCCACCATGGAGGCCACCTCTGCTGCGGAGCGGAAGGGGTCGGCCAGCAGCTCTTTGGCTGCGTTGATGCGCAGCTCGGTCAGGCAGTCCAAAAAGTTCATCTTCTGGTACTTTTTGAACTGCGCCGAAAGATACGCCGGGCTGATGTGCAAGATCTCGCTCACGCTGTCCAGCGAGAGGTCGGACATATAGTTATCTTCCATATACTTGCGCACATGATCCATCACCAGTGCGTTGCGGTCACTCTCCCCTTCCCCGGCGGGGTCGGTCTCCTGCTCCGGGGCGGTTTCCTGCTCCGGGGCTTCCGCAGCCAGCTCTGCCAGACGGCGTCCGGCTTCGATCTGCCGGATGGCGCGGCGGATGGCAGCTTCGGTCTCGTCCGGGTCCACCGGCTTCAGCAGATAGTCGCAGGCACCCAGATGCACCGCCTCGTGGGCGTACTGGAACAGGCTGTATGCCGTGATAAAGATCACCTTGCACTCCGGACGCTGCTCCAGCACCGCGCGGGCGGCATCCAAGCCGTTCATTCCCGGCATCTCGATGTCCATCAAAATCAGGTCTGCACCCCAGAGCACGGCGGTATCGGCGGCTTTGCGTCCGTTTTCCGCCATTTCCACTGTTACCTCATGCTCGAACCGGCGCATGACGATATCCGCCAGCGCTTCCCGTTCCATCTTCTCATCATCCGCGATCAACAGACGAATCATTCCTCAAATTCCTCCTCATTCTCCACCAGCGGCAGATACAGGATCACCGCAGTTCCCCGCCCCGGCCGGGAGCGCACCACCACCCGGCAGCGGGCATCCAGCAGCCGCAAGCGGGCAGCCACATTATAAATACCGATATGTTCCCAACGGGGTGCGGGCTGTTCCAGTGCCGTGCGCAGCTGCTGCAGCTGCTCCGGCTCAATGCCTACGCCGTTGTCCAGCACCCGGATGCACAGCAGACCTTTTTCCCGCAGGGGGATCATGCGGATGCGCACCACGCCGCCCTCTTCCTTGGGACAGATGCCGTGCTTGAAGGCGTTTTCCACGATGGGCTGCAAGATAAAGGACGGCACCATAGTCTCGGTCAGGTCCAGCGAGTCCGAAAACGCCCACTGCATCTGCACCCGGTCGCCAAATCGCACATGGTAGATGGAGTAGTATTCGTCCACAATGCGCACCTCCCGGGAGAGGGGCACCTGTTCATCGTTGCTCATCAGGCTGTAACGCAGCAGATGGGAAAGCGCCATAATGAGTGCCTGTGTGCGGTAGGCGGACTCTGTGCCCGCCATCTGCTGGATGACGTTCAGGGTGTTGAACAGAAAATGCGGGTCGATCTGGCTGCGCAGCTGCTGTAACCGGCTGCGCTCCATGCGGTTCTGCAATTCCAGTGCTTCGGTCTTTTGGCGGTGCAGCTCCCGCTCGATCTCGTTTTTCTCCTGTAAGGTACTCACCTGCTGCGCCATAGAGTGCTTCATGCGGTTGAAAGACTCCGCCAGCTGCCCGATCTCCGGCTGCTTAGGCAGCGGGATGTCCGGGGTGTCGAACTGGCTGCGGCTGATGGCACGGGAAGCTACGATCATCTGGGAGACTGGGGTCAGCAGCCGCATGACCATCAGACCGGAAGCGCAGCCCAGTGCCACGCACAGCGCCACCACCACGATCTGCATCAGGGCGATCCGCTCACCCAGCTCCGAGATCTCGGTATAAGTAGTCTGGGCGTCCAGAATCGAGGCTTTCAGCAGCTGCATGGTGTACTGGCTCAGATACCCGCCGCAGACCGAGACCTTGTTATAGTACAGCTGGGACGCCTTTGCATCCTGCCCGCTGGAAAGGCAGCCCTCCAGTTCCTCCAGCAGAGCGCTGTAGCTGCCGTAGGTAGTCTCCACTGCGCCGTAAAGCACCCACTGCTCATCGCTGACGTTCTGCAAGCCGTCCATATTGAATCGGATGCGCCACAGCCACGCATTGCTGGTGGAGCAGGCTGCCCGGAGCTTTTCCAGCATTTCCTCGGTCTCGCCGTTCTCCCAGCGGTACGCTTCCAGAATGCTGATGGAACTTTCCACACCGCCCTGAAACCGGCTGATGGCGTTAAAGTTGCCCATCTGGTCGTCCTGCACCTGCTGCACCGCCCGTGCCTGATAGCCGTTCAGGGCAAGCTGCAACGCAAAGGCCGCAAAAAAAGCCGCCAGACACAGCACCATGCGCTGCTTGAGCGTAACGCTGCGCTTCCAGTTGCGCTTTTCCATGCAAAGCTTCCCCCTTTTTTCGCTGGATAATATCCGTTAGATAATATCTTATTTTACCACGCCTTGCGGGCGGTTTGCAAGCCGGATGCACCGCCGCCGGTGCATCTTTTGCTTGCTTCTTGCCGATAAATGTGGTACTATGCCCAAAAAGGAGGGTAACTTTATGACCCAGAATGTTTGCGTTTCCGTTCAGATGGACGAAAAAAGCTTTCACGATTTTGCATCTTTCGACCTGCTGCGCCACAACAAGGGCTGGCAGCGCCCGGCGGTGTTCACTGCCATTCTGCTGGTGTGCGCCGGGATCTGCCTGAGCCAGATCGGCAAACGGGAGGGCGCCGGGCTGCTGACCGCCGTGCTGGCCATCGTAGCCATCGGTCTGCCCGCCGTATACTTCGGCACCTTTTTTTCGAACCTCTCCAAGCAGATCAAAAAGCTGGGTCTGCCCCGCCCCTTCTACCGGTTGGAGCTGGACGCCGCCGGGCTTTCGGTCTGGATGGCCGGTGAGCAGAACAAGACCGAGCCCACCAACCGCTACACTTGGAACACCGTGTACTGCGCCTACCGCACCAAAGAGGCGGTGTACATCTACGTCCAGAAGAATCAGGCCTATCTGCTGAACGAGAGCATGGATGCCGCATGGAGCCTGCTGGGCAGTGCCCTGCCCGCCGCCAGCCTGCACGACTGCCGGAAGTAAGGAAGATTTTTTATAATTTGCAGAACAGCCAAGCCTGTCGGCTTGGCTGTTCTGCTTTTTTCACGCAGGGACAAAACAAAAACCCACGCTGCGGCAAAGCAAAAGCGCAGCGTGGGTACGGAAATAGCGTTATAAAGTTTTAACGGGCCAGAGTGTACTTGTGCAGGGTCTTGCGCACTGCGCCGTTACCGGCGTACAGCTCCTTGACCATGCCCTCGATCTTTTCGCCCAGACCGACGGCGTACAGATCCACACCGAACACATCGGCACGGCTGTACAGAGCCTTCAGACAGCTGAAGTCCTGCTCGCCTTCCTTGACCTGCAAGGGGCTGACGATGGCCTGCAGCTCAGCCAGCAGCGGATCGGGAGAGATCTCGAAGGGCTGGCCGTTGTCGTCGATGCCCTTCAGGTAGCGGGCATAACCTGCCAGCACCAGCGGGATCAGCACGAGGTTGGACTTGTCCAGACCGCGCTCCTCGTAAGCCTTGATGGTCTCGCCGAAGCGGATCGCCAGCTTCTGGGAGGTATCGGTAGCGATACGCTGGGGAGCATCAGGCATGAAGGGGTTGGGCAGACGGCGGTTGATAACAGCGCCGATGAACTCATAGGGGTTCAGCACGCCGGGATCAACGACCACGGGCATCGCCTCGATATAGCCGACCTTCTGGATGAAGGAGCGCAGATCCTCGTCTGCCATCTCGGCAGAGATGAGGGTGTAGCCCAGCATACAGCCATAGATAGACATGGCAGTGTGCAGGGGGTTCAGGCAGGTGCAGACCTTCATCTTCTCGATCTTGTCAACGGTCTCGCGGTCGCAGTACAGCACACCGCCCAGCTCCAGCGGAGGACGGCCGTTGGTGTAGTGATCCTCGATGCACAGGTACTGGGTCTCCTCGGCGTTGACGAAGGGAGCGGTGAAGGTGTGCTTCTCGGTAACGATGGTGTAGTTATCCTCAAAGCCGTCCTTTGCCAGCATCTCCTGCACCTTTGCGTCCGGGCGCGGGGTAATCTTGTCGATCATGCTCCACGGGAAGGAAACCTGATTCTCATCTTTCACCCATGCAGCGAAATCTGCGGATACGTGGCCTTTCTTTAACCACTCCTCTACGATCGTAACCACACTATGTTTCAGTTTCTCACCGTTGTGACTGCAGTTATCCATGCTGACAACAGCAATTGGCGCTTTGCAGGTATTGTAACGCTCTAATAACAGGGCTGCTACGATGCTCATGGCATGATGGGCCTTTGTCGGACCATTCTCAATATCAGCAGTTACTACCGGTAAATACTCACCCTTTAAGTTTGCTAACGCATAGCCCTTCTCAGTGATGGTAAAGCTTAACATCTGAAGAGATGGATTCGCAAATACTTTCTTTAAGTAGCTATACTCTTTCTCATCTTCCATGTTGGCTTTTACACCTTTTGCCACGCTGGCAATGATCTCACGATCCATGGAACCATCTGGTTTTAAGCTGACCATCATGGTCATGTTGTCAAATGGTGTATAGATTTTGTCAATAATGTCATAGTCAAACGTATCTGCCGCGATGATTCCCTGCTGTGCCAGTCCCTGCTCTAACAGTCTCTGCTGCAGAACTGCGATAAATCCGCGGAAGATATTGCCTGCTCCGAAGTGTACCCACACCGGGCTTTCTTCTGTGGCAGCTCTCATCTTGTCAATGTCGAATTCTGGAAGCTTTACTCCAGCCTGCTTCCATGCAGCATCACTTAAACCTGCTTTACAAAGTTTCATGGTTTTAGCTCCTCTCTTAAATGAAATCTTTATGAAAGATGGACTTGTTCATCCACCTTGTATACTAGTACTATAGTATCACAGTTTCTGATATTTGTATACCGAATATTTTTAGATT
>OLRS01002461.1_pt1 | contig 14386 bp, 6 predicted proteins | sample 1673171 | NCBI WGS metagenome assembly OLRS01 (sample SAMEA3136762, study PRJEB25190) | human gut metagenome | biome: human gut; feature: human-associated habitat; material: faeces | place: Austria | collected 2013
GTGATGGGGATCCCCGTAAGTGAGGCGCAGGCTACCCGCGTTGGCTCAGAGGACGCCGGTTCTCGGACATCGAGCCGTTAGCGCGAGCGGCCATGCTGCAAGAGATCAGTTCTCGAACGGATCGAAGTCGCGACGCACGCGGCGGCGCGGACGCTCGGAGCGCTCCACGCGGTCGGCGCGGTACTCGTCGTAGTTCTCGTCGGTCGCGTAACGCGGGTTGCGATCGTAACCGCCACGACGGCCACCACGGCGATCATCGGAACGGCCGCCACGGCGGTCGTCGCGATCGTAATCGCGGTCGTCACGGTCGGAACGGCGACGCGGACGGTCATCGCGGTCATAGCCGCGGTCGTCACGGTCGTCGTAGTCGCGGTCGGAACGACGACGGCGCGGGCGATCGTCGAAATCGTCATCACGGTCGTCACGGCGGGAGGAGCGACGCGGACGGTCGTCGTAGTCGCGGTCGTCACGGCGGTCATCGCGGTCGGAACGGCGACGCGGGCCTCCGCGACGGTCGCCACGGTCGTCACGACGACCACGGCCGGCGTTGTTCTCCTGATCCTCGAAACCGGGGATGGCGAGCGAGATCTTGCCGCGGTCATCCACGCCCTGCACGACGACCTCGACGGTATCGCCTTTCTTGAGCACATCCTCGACGGCGTCGATGCGCTCGCCGTTGGCGAGGTTGCGGATCTGCGAGATGTGCAGCAGGCCGTCGGTGCCCGGGGTGAGGTTGACGAACGCGCCGAACGACGTGGTCTTGACGACCTTGCCGTTGTAGGTCTCGCCGGCTTCCGGCACGTGCGGGTTGGCGATCTGGTCGATGATGGCCTTGGCCTTCTCGGCCGCTTCGCCGCCTTCGGAGGAGATGAACACGGTACCGTCATCCTCGATGGCGATCTCGGCGCCGGTGTCCTCCTGGATCTGGTTGATCATCTTGCCCTTCGGCCCGATAATCTCGCCGATCTTGTCGACCGGAACGGTGGTGGTGATGATGCGCGGGGCGTACTCGCTCATCTCGGCCGGGCCGTCGATGCACTCGTTGATGAGGTCGAGGATCGTGGTGCGGGCCTCGTGAGCCTGCTGCAGGGCACCAGCCAGGATATCGGCCGGAATGCCGTCAAGCTTGGTGTCGAGCTGCAGGGCGGTGATGAACTCGGAGGTACCGGCGACCTTGAAGTCCATGTCGCCGAACGCGTCCTCGGCGCCCAGGATGTCGGTGAGCGTCTTGAAGACGTGCTGGCCATCGACGTCACCGGAGACCAGACCCATCGCGATACCCGCGACCGGGGCCTTCAGCGGCACGCCGGCGGCGAGCAGCGACAGCGTGGAGGCGCACACGGAGCCCATCGAGGTGGAACCGTTGGAACCGATGGCCTCGGAGACCTGACGGATGGCGTACGGGAACTCCTCGCGGCTTGGCAGCACCGGCACGATGGCCTTCTCGGCGAGGGCGCCGTGGCCGATCTCGCGGCGCTTCGGGGAGCCGACGCGGCCGGTCTCACCGGTGGAGTACGGCGGCATCTCGTAGTTGTGCATGTAGCGCTTGGACTGCGGGCCGGAAAGCGCGTCGATCTGCTGCTCCATCTTGAGCATGTTCAGCGTGGTGACGCCCAGGATCTGGGTCTCGCCGCGCTGGAACAGGGCGGAGCCGTGCACGCGCGGCACGATGTCCACCTCGGCGGACAGGGTGCGGATGTCGCGCAGGCCACGGCCGTCGATGCGGTAGTCCTCGGTGAGGATGCGGCGGCGCACGATCTGGCGCTGCAGCTCCTTGAACGCGTTGCCGAGTTCCTTCTCCTTCTCGGCATCGTCCATGTCGGTGAACTCGTTCGCGAGCACCTCACGCACGTGCTCCTTGATCTCGTGGATGCGGTCCTGGCGCGGCAGCTTCTCCGCGATGGACAGTGCCTCGTTGAGGTCCTCGTGGGCGATCTCGTCGATGCGGGCGTACAGCTCGTCGGTGTACTCGGGGAACAGCTGGAAGTCCTTGGTCTCCTTGGCTGCCTTCTCCTTGAGCTCGTTCTGGGCTTCACAGATCACCTTGATGAACGGCTTGGCGGCTTCGAGACCCTGCGCGACGACTTCCTCGTCCGGCTTGATCTGGCCCTCGTCGTAGATGAGGTGCCAGGCGTTCTTGCCGGCACCGGCTTCGATCATGGCGATGGCGACGTCACCGTTCTCGATGACACGGCCGGCGACCACGATCTCGAACACAGCGCGCTCGCGCTCGCTCCAGCGCGGGAAGGCGACCCACTGGCCGTCGATCAGCGCCAGACGCACGCCGGAGACCGGGCCTTCGAACGGCAGGCCGGAGATCATCGTCGAAGCGGAGGCCGCGTTCAGGGCGATGACGTCGTAGGCGTCGTCGGGATCGATGGACAGCACGGTCTCCACGACCTGCACTTCGTTGCGCAGCGTGTGCGGGAACAGCGGGCGCAGCGGACGGTCGATGATACGGCACGCCAGGATCGCCTCGGAGCTCGGGCGGCCTTCACGGCGGAAGAACGAGCCCGGGATCTTGCCCGCGGCGTACATCTTCTCCTCCACGTCGACGGTCAGCGGGAAGAAGTCGTAGTTCTCCTTTGGGCTGGAACCGGCGGTGGTGGTGGACAGAATCATCGAATCATCGTCAAGATAGGCTGCCACCGCGCCATCCGCCTGCTGTGCGAGACGACCCGTCTCGAAGCGCAGGGTTCGTTTTCCGAACGAACCATTGTCAATAACGGCCTCCACGGCCTTGATTTCGGGACCCTCCATAGGGTTCCTCCTTTTTTTGTTCTATTGTCTGCTGATATCTGTAATCCACATCGAGACGCCGAAATCCCGATTTGTTCAAGCTTGTCGGCTTTTCTCATTGACGCGGCCCGTCCCGGACCGCACCCGTTCATTCCAGATTCTTCTTCATCATCGGCCCTCAACCGCCGGGCCACAGTATGTCATCCGCGAATTCGCAACATCCTCATCCACATGCCGATATGCAAAACGCCCGAGCAAGGAATGCCCGGGCGAAAGTTCTCTTATCGACGGAGACCGAGACGCTCAATCAGGGAACGGTAACGGTTGATGTCGACGCGCTTGAGGTAATCAAGCATACGACGACGGTCACCGACCATGAGCAGCAGACCACGACGGGAGTGGTGATCGTGCTTGTGCTCCTTCAGGTGCTCGGTCAGGTCGGCGATACGCTTGCTCAGCAGCGCGACCTGGACCTCGGGGGAACCCGTGTCGCCTTCGTGCGTCGCGTACTTGGTGATGATTTCCTGCTTTTCTTCAGCCGTAAGTGCCACGGCATCCTCCTTATGGTTGCTGCGCGGTGCACCCGGCTTTATGCCGGTGCGCTCTCTATCCGCGGGCGAAACACGCCAATGGGATAGTATAGGCAAGGGGTCGGACTACTTCCGGCCTTTCGCGGCAGGGTCTCACACCGCCGTCAGCAATCCGCCGAACAGTACAATGAGCAGCGCCGCGGTCTCGATGGCGAAGAACAGGATGAACGAAGCCCAGCTGCGCGTCAGCACGTTCAGCGGAGAGTCCTTCTTGATGAGGATCAGCAGGCCGACCCACACGACCGCATACACCGCCACGCCGACCCCGGCCGCGATGATTCCCAGATTCGCCGCATTCGGCAGCTGCGCGGAGTCGCCGTACACCACGTACGTGGAGTACCAGAAATTCAGTTTGAGCAGGCTCAGGCCGGCGATGAACTGTTCGGCGGCCAGCCCGACCACGAACACGATGCGGCACAGCCAGTTGCGCGACTCCACCACGGCGAGACCGAGTCCGGTGAACGTTGTCAGCGTCACGGTCCACGACACGAAGGCCACGCCGCGCGGGGTGAACAGGTTCAGATGGGTGATCAGCCATTGCGTGTGGCCGACCGCCAGGGAGCGTCCGAGCCAGTACGGCGCGATGATGGCGGCCAGCACCGCCACGATGAACACCGCCCATGGCACCGGGTGCGACTGCCGCCGCTCGATATCGGCCAGAGACAGGTCGGTCACCGGGATGGATGGGTCCGGATGCTTGGAAACGTCAACGGTTTCGACGTGGTCACCGACCAGTTCCGTCGCCTCGTTGTTATTGGTTTCGTCCGCCATGTTCGCCTCGCTCGCCATATGTTCTTTACTGACTTCCATGCACGACAATACGGGCTGAAATAGACGGAATCCGGGATTCACCGTACATTATCGCCGTTTCGGCACCGCGAAACGTACCATTTCGTACGGGGAATCTTGGATTCCGGCCATTTCAGCCCGTAATTGCCAGCGTCGTCCGGGCCGACGCCCCGGCTCTCACGAGCGAGGGCGACCGCCCGGACTCATGCCGAATCAGCCGATCCGCTTGCGCAGGCCGGCCATCGTCACGCCCGCCGCGGCCAACATTGTCATTGCGGCGATGAGACCGAAGACGTCGGCGCCCGTGTTGGACAGCTTGCCGTCGGCGCCGGGCTTGTTGACACCCGGCTTCTCACCGGGCTTGTTCTCGCCGGGCTTGTTCTCGCCGGGCTTCTCGCCAGGCCGCTCCGGCTCGGTGCCGTCGCTCTTGACCAGGCCCTTGATGGCCTTGTCGAGTGCAGCGCGCAGCGCGGTGTAGGTGGCGGGATCGCCCTCGCCGTTCGGGTCGGCCTTCAGCTGCTTGCTCAGGGCCTCATACGCGACGGTGAACTTGGCATAGCTGTCCTTGGTGTACTCGGAGGCCTTGCCCACGTAAGGCTCGGCGTCGTTCAGCGCGAGCTGCGCGTAGTCGCGTGCGGACTGGTCGTAGCGCAACGCGGACTTCGCGGCGGTGTAGGCCGCTTCCAGCGCCTCGCCGTCGGCCTTCGCCAGATCGTCGGCGTTGGCCAGCGCGGCGGCGAAGTCGTCGTACGCGGACTGGTACTTGTTGTAGCTCGCCTCGGTGTAGGTGGCATTGTCGTTGGAGACGTGCTCGGCCTTCAGCTGGTCGGCGGTCTTCGCCGTGTACCGTTCGACACCCTTCATCGCCGATTCGAGCGCGGCGACGGCGGCGTCGACCTTGGCCTGCGTGGCGTCCTGGTCGGCAGCGACGGCCTTGGCGGCGGCAATCGCGCCGGCGAGAGCCTCGCGGCTCGACTTGGTCCAGTCGGCGGAGTCGACCTTCTCGGCTTCGGCGATCTTGGCGTTCAGCGCGTCCTTGGTCACCGTACCGGGTTCGTCGATCTTGGTGGCGGACAGGTCGTACACCTTCCACCACTTGGAGGTCTGGGCCAAGTTGGTGATGCGCACGGCCTTGACGGTCGCGGCGGAGTCCAGCGTGAAGATCTGCTTCTGGTCGCCGTTCACGTCGCCGATCTTGGTCCAGTTGCCATCTGCATCCTGGTATTCGATCTTGCCGTTGACGATCGTGTCACCGCCCTTTTCCGCCTGGATGAAGCGGAACTCCTTGGCCTTGCGGGCCTCGGCGTAGGTGACGGTGAGGGCGGCGTTGGCCTTGACACAGTCGCAGCCGGCGGACTGCATCCAGAAGAACGTGCTGTCGTCACCGTCGATGACGGCCTTCGGATCGACGTTCTCATGCCATGCCGCGGCGCCCACGCCGTTCGTGCTGACCGTGGCGGCGGAGGGCGTCGGGGTGACGCTGCCGCTGGTCTTGGCCTTGACGAAGGAATCGAGCGCCTGCACGGTCGGGCGCACGATGACCAGGCCGCCACGGGCGGGCTTGTTGCGCTGGTAGTAATCGGCGATCGTATGCGTGTCGGACTTGGCGAAAGCGGCCTTCGCGGTTGCGTAGGTCGCCTTCGCGGTCTCGGTGTCACCCGCGAGCGCCTGCTTGGCGGCGGTGATGTAGTCGATGGCGGAGGCGGTCAGGTCGTCCCAGTAGCTGATCCACGGTTCGATCTGGTCAAACATGTTCTTGTCGCCGGGGTTCGCGCGGTAGTTCTTCGCGGCGCGCTGCAGCGTGGTGTAGACGGTGAGCGCCTGGCTGAAGTCGGCCGCGGTGGCGGTGCCGCCGTCCAGCTTGCCCTTGAGTTCGGTCAGGACGCCCTTGACGTCGAGCTTGCCGGTGTAGTCGACGGACTCATTGTTGATCCACCACTTGTTGATGGCGTCATACTCGGCATCCTTGTGCGCGCCGTCGATGCCGCCGTCGTTGAGGATGCGCATGTTCATGGCGAGGTCACGCAGGCCACGGGAGCCCTTGGACGCGATCGGCGAGTTGTGGTCGATGTAGCTGAAGGAGTCCTCCCAGGACTGTTGTCCGTCCTTTTCGCTCTGCCACAGGTTCCAGCTGTAGTCGGCGGCCATGAAGATGCCCTGCTTGCTCGGCTCGGACTGCTGCATCGGGTTGAGCATGATGCCGTCGTAGGTGCCGTATGTGGCGCCGGGCTTGAGGAAGTTGTTCTGGCCTCCCATGACCAGGTACTGGTAGGCGGTGTTGCGGTTCATGTCGGAGCACGGCCAGTTGATCCACATGAACGGGGCGCGACCGGTGTTCTTGGTGAACGTGTCGGCGAAGTCCTTGCTGGCCACGCCGAAGGTGCGGCCGCCGGTCATGACGATCTGCACGTTGGATGGGATGTCCTTGTACCAGGCGTCACCGGCTCCGGTGTAGCTGTACAGGGCCGGGCAGTAGAGGATCGTGTCCTTGAGGCCCTCGTACTTCGCGGTGCCGTCGTCGTTCTTCTCCTGCTGCAGCTCGTGGATCCAGTCGGTCAGGTCCTTCAGCACGCGCACGTAGGTGTTGTCGTTGCCGTACTGCGCACCCCAGTCGGTGGAGTCGTCGGCGAGCAGTGCGATCTGGCGTACGCCGGCGTCAATGGTCTGCATGTACTTGGCCTTGAGTTCCTTGAGGTCCTTCTGGTAGTGCTCCTCGGTGTCGAAGCGGAAGTGCTTGCCCCTAGCCTCGCCGTCGTTATGGAACGGCGCGAGCGCGTAAACGAAACGCACCTTCGACTTGTTGCCGGCCTCGGCCTGCGGCTTGATCTCGTTCTCGATCTGGTCTTTGGTGTACAGGCCGCGCCAGTTGTTGCGGTGCAGCGGATCGTCCTTGGGGGCGTACACGTAGGTGTTCATCTTGTAGTAGCCGCCCCAGGTCATCAGGTTCACGCGGTCCTTGGTGCTCCACGGGCTGCCGTAATAGCCCTCGATGAAGCCGCGGGACTTGACGTCGGCCCAGTCGCTGAAGGTCAGGTTGCTGACGGCGCGGCCCGGCAGCTGCTGGAAGATCTGGTACAGGGTAGTCAGGCCGTAGAACGCGGAATCGGTGTCGCGGCCGAGCACGAGGATCGTGTCGGGCGTCTTCGCGTTGCCCTGACGGACGGCAAGCACATAGGAGTCGTTCTTGGAGAACGTGCTGTCGTCCACCTTCAGGGTGCCGTCGGCGATCAGCTGCTTGGCGTACTTGTCGACCACGCCGTTGGATCCGTTGATGCCGACCAGCACGTTGAGCTGGTACGCGGTTTCAGGCACGGCGTCGGCCGCGGTGGTCTCGATGCCCTTGAGCTTCAGGGCCTCGTTCAGACGGGCCTTGGTGGCGGAATCGATTCCCGGTTCCACGACGGCGTTCGCCTTGTCGCGCAGAATCAGACTGCCGTCGCCATACTCGGTGTTCTGCGGCTGGGGGTAGATCTTGTACTGGCCCGACTGTTGGGTCGTGCCGGAGCCGGCCGCCGTGCCGCTGTCGCTGGCCGCCATGGCCGGAACCGCGAACGCCGCGGTCATGGCGATCGACGCGATGGCCGTCACGATTTTGCCTAGAATCTCATGCATGGAATTACCATTCGCTCGCATTTGTTTCCTTATCTGTTCTTGTGATACTGTGCACCGCCCGCGCATATGCCTCATCACATGACCAAGCCCACATCCTGATGGGCCTGTCCTCGTCGCTACGGTATATCTGGCGTGCGGCGAAACGATTGCGTTCCCGCGGGTTTTCGCCAGATGCCGCGATCCATATTTCAGCTTCTCGTGGCAGTCATCATCGGCGACGCGTTCTCTCAACCGTTCCGATTAGTCATGCTAGTTTTACTATCGAATCACGTCAAACGCGATTGGACGGCCGGATTTGCCGGTGAAGTGGCAGTGGAGCGGATGACGGGAATCGAACCCGCGTAATCAGTTTGGAAGACTGAGGCTCTACCATTGAGCTACATCCGCGAAAATGTCGCTTTTGGCGACTTGAGCTATTATACACATCGCCGACACTTTGGCAACTCCCGTGTCCATGCGGAACGGGACCGTCGGAACAGGCGTCACACCATGAGACCGATATCGCCGGTGCTCAGCCTCTCCGTCTCCCCTGATGCCGTGCGCACGCTGATCGAAGCGTCATCGTTGAGCGATACCACCTTGCCGGCGATCGTCCGGCCGTCGATGAGCTGCGCGTCGATCTGCCGCCCCATCATCCAGCAGACGTGGTGCATCTCGGAGCGCAACCGGGAACTCTGGATGAGCGGCATCTGCACGAACGCCTCCAGACGGGTGCGCAGTGAAGCGACCAGGCGCGCCGCGATCATGTCAATCAGTTCCGCGGTCGGCGGCAGCGGTGCGACGTGCATCCGCAGCGACGTGGATTCCGGCGTCGGCAAACGATCCGCGGGCACCGACAGGTTGACGCCCACGCTGAAGATCACGGCGACGTCACCGTGCCGGTCGGGCGGCGAGGCGACCTGGGTGAACGTGCTGCCGAGCTTGAGTCCATGGCAGTAAATGTCGTTCGGCCATTTGAGATGGAACCCGCATTCGGGGTCGAACGGGACCGCGCCGCACTCGTCCAGGGTTCCTTCGATGGCGTCCAGAGTGGCCAGGCCGGCAATCATCGACATCCAGCCGTTGACCGCGTCATCGGTCGCCACCGATTCGGGGATGGTCACGATGAACGATATGGCGAACGAGTGCCCGGGAACGCATGCCCACGGCCGGCCGAGCCGTCCTCGGGCGTCATCCATGGCACCGGCGGCGACCACGGTGATGGCGATGCCGCCGTCATCGTTGCGCGCGAACCTCCCCCGCTCGATGAGTCGGCGTGCCTTCGCATGGGTGGAATCGATGCGTTCATAGGCGGCCACCTCGTCCGCCGCTTTCGCAGTTCGGTCAAGTCGCGGCGCTGCGACTTTGTGTAAGGCAATCATGATGATACTGTACGCCGGAAGATATGGCAGCGTCAAAACGGATGTATCGTCACACAAGCGTCGGCCGCATACGATACGACCCGCTGGCGCGTCTCCCGGGAGTCTTGCCCGAGCCTCGCACCAGCGGGCCGTAAACAGCCGACGAGCCCGATGTCGGATTCTGCCCCGACATGGATGGCGTACACTCGCCAGCCGATGCCTGCGGACGCCCCAACGGATATCCGCCTGCATACATACCTATGACGCACGCTTATTTCGAGCGTCGTCTTCAAAGAGTCTGAGAACTGTCCGTATAGCGGCGTCATGACTGCCGAAAACCGCCGTCACACGGTCAACATGGCGACGGCCGAGGCGATACCGCCATCATGGCTCAGCGAGACATGCCACCGAAAAACCAAGGAAACCGATGCGCTCGACGCCGCAGCCGGCTCGGAACCCGTGCTCACCGGAGTCACGATCGGCACCCGCATGACCGCAGGCCCCATCCTGACCAACCCGGGCGCACCCGACATTTCATCGGAGTTTCTGGAGGCTGCGGGGGGCAGCGACGCACGCAGCTTCCGCTCGACGTCCGGCCGCAACGCAACGCACGGTCGGCCGCGCGAATCATCCACGATTTCAATGCCGTTCCACGGGAAATTCTCGATGGTATACGGGTTCGGCATGTCGCCGAGCGCGTCGCACCAGGCTTTCAGCACCGCTTCCTTGCCGGCCCACTTCGCCGCCAAGTGGGTGGACTCGTCATCGTTCTTGCGTCTGGCCCGCTCTCCGGCCTGCCTCACCTCGCGCACAGAGAACAGCCCTCGCATGCGCGAACCCGGTTCCGCAAGCTGTTCGGCGAACGCCGAGACATCGACGACATCGTGCCCGAGACCGAGAACCGACATACCGCGCCACCTTTCCGAGAGACCTGTTCCAGTGTATGACGGGTCCGGGCCGCTTTGCGTCCTTAAGTGCGCGCCGAAACGACAAGTGTGCGCACTTAAGGACGCAAATGGGCTGGTTTGCGTCGCTATGTGCGCGGACACGTCGTTTCGGCGCGCACTTACGAACGCAAAATGGGCCCACACGCGGAAACGTGCGGGCCCATCATTCAGCAGTCAGACGTGACTCGGCAGATCAGGCTTCGAAGAAGCCGGACTGACCGAGGCGGGCATCAGGCTGAGCCATCAAACGGGGAGTCCAGCGAACTCCCCGTAGGCGAAGCGAGCGGGCGCGCTACCTGCGCCCGCGAGGGAATCCTGACGAACGACTCGGCAGATCAGGCCTCGAAGAAGCCGGACTGACCGAGGCGGGCGTCAGGATTCAACAGCATGGCCTTTTCGACTTCGTGGCCGTTGTAACGATTGCCGTCGGCGAGCTTGGTGCCGTCCTCGCGGAAGCGACGGTTGTCGATCGGCTCGTAGAGCGCGGCGCGACCCATCATGCCTTCCTCGAGGTGACGCTGGCCGGCGGCCAGGCGGGCGTTGGCACGCTCACGCCAGGCTTCCAGCGCGGCCTCGCCATCGGCCTTGGCCACGGCCGCTTCGAAGGCACCCGGATGAACCAGGGCCACGAAGCCGGAAACATGTCCGAAGCCGAGCGAGGTGGCCAGACCGGCCTTGACCGGGCGACCAGCGGTCTCGCGACCGAACTCGTCCTCGCCACCGCCGATGCGCAGGGGCTTCCTAACCCAGACCATGTGGTCGTCGCGCTGGAGCTTCGGATCCACGCAATCGAGCGCTGCGTTCGCCGGAATCACGCCGGACTTGAACAGCTGCGTCAGGCCGTTGACCTGGAAGATGCAGGCGCCGCCCTTCGCGTGGCCGGTGAGCGTCTTCTGGGAGATCACGAACAGCGGGTTGCCATTCGTGCGGCCGATGGCGTGCGCCAGCGTGTTGTGCAGCTCGGACTCGTTCGGGTCGTTCGCGTTGGTGGACGTGTCGTGCTTGGAGACCACGGCGATGTCGTCGGGGGTGACGCCGAGCGCGGCCAGATCGTGCACGAGCTTCGAGTCGCGGCCGCCGAGGCCAGCCGCCAGGGCGCCGAGGCCCGGGGCCGGGATCGAGGTGTGCGCGCCATCCGCGTACGAGTGGATGAAGCCGACTACGCCGGCGACCGGCAGACCCATGCGAAGCGCGATGTCACCGCGCGCCAGCAGGATCGTGCCGCCGCCCTGGGACTCCAGGAAGCCGCCGCGGCGACGGTCGTTCGCACGCGAGAAGAAGCGCGCGTCGATGCCCTTCGCGTACATCTCCTCCGAGTTGGCGGTGGCGTTCATGTTGCCGAAGCCGATCACGGATTCCACGCCGATGTCGTCAATCGCGCCGGTGACCACGAAGTCGGCCTTGCCGAGGGCGATCTTGTCGGCGCCCTCCTCCAGCGACACCGCGGCGGTGGCGCAGGCGGAGACCGGCTGAATCATGTTGCCGTAGCCGCCGACGTAGGACTGCATCACATGCGCGGCCACCACGTTCGGCAGGGCCTCCTGCAGGATATCGGTCGGGATCTCATGGTTGAGGAAGCGGTCAAGGTACAGCTTGCGCATCGACATCATGCCGCCGAAGCCGGTTCCCTGCGTGCTCGCCACCATCGAAGGATGGATGGCCTGCAGCACCTCGGTCGGCGTGAAGCCGGCGGACAGGTAGGCGTCCACGGTGGTGACGATGTTCCACAGCGCGATCTTGTCGACGTCGCCGACCATCGAGGCCGGGATGCCCCACTTGAGCGGGTCGAAGCCCTTCGGGAACTGGCCGCCGACCGTGCGCGTCATCGTGGCGCGACGCGGCACGCGAATCATCGAACCGGCGTGACGGGTGACGTTCCATTCGCCCGACTCCGGGTCGGCCGCGATGGAGGTGTGCGCCTCGTCCATCTTGACGTATTCCTTGGCGATGTCCTCGGTGGGCACGGAGAAGGTGACGTCGTGGTCGAGGAAGACCTCGGTCTCCTCTTCGTCGGCGCCGTCCTTGTAGTCGTTGCCCATGCCTTCATCGAACGGACGGATGCCGGAGCGGGCCACGACCTCGTCATGGTAGCGTTCGGCGATGTCCTCTTCGGGCACGAGGTTGCCGTCGGTGTCGTACCAACCCGGCTTCGGACTGTCCTGCCATTCGACCAGACCCATGTTCCACGCGAGTTCGAGCACCGCGCCGGCGGACAGGTCGACGCTGCCGTCGGAGTGGATTCCGAGCTCTGCCTCGAAGCGGGTGCGGCCGGAGCCCCACGGTCCCAGCTCGCCGATGGAGACGATGACGATCTCGTCCTCGGGCTTGGCGGTGACGTTCTGCCAGTCGGCCAGGTCGACCGGCGCCTGCTGCGGCACGTGCGGGCTGGGCAGCGCCTTGATGCTCAGGCCGGATGCGGCGGTCTTCGCGGAGGTGGAGTCGTCGTCCGACTGCTGTGCGGAGGCCGCGTCCTTCTCTGCGTCGGCCATCGCCTCGGCGCGCAGCGCCTTGATATCGATCGGGGCGTTGCCGAGCCCGCCGGTCAGGTCCACGTCGAGCGGATGCTCGACTGCTTCCGCGCGGGATTCCGCGGTGCACAGGTCGAGCAGCTTCACGGCGATCTGTTCGGTGGAGTACGTGTGGATGCCGTGGCGTTCGACGACCTCGACCAGCGGGTCGTTGCCGCCCATCAGGCCGGTGCCGCGCACCCAGCCAATCTTCGGGTGGGCGAAAGTGACACGGGACGACCATACCTTTTCGGCATGGGCGCGGTTGACGATCGCGTCAAACGCGCTCTTGACCTCGCCGTACGCGCCGTCGCCGCCGAAGATGCCGCGGTTCGGGGAGCCGGGCAGCACCACATGCAGCTTGTGCTGCACGTCGGTGTCGGCGCCGATGGCGGATAGGCCGGCGATCGCGCGTTCCACGCCCCACAGCATCAGTCGCGCCTGGGACTCGAACAGTTCGCCGGAGTCGGTCAACGTGCCGTGCACCGGCGGGGCGGCGAACGGGAAGAACAGCGTCGGCTCGTATGCGGGCTTCAGGATCGTGGTGGTCGCGCCGGAGGTCTTCTTCTGCACGTTGCCGATCCACTGGACCAGTTCGTCCACGTCGCGGTAGCTGGACAGGTTCGCGGGAACCAGCCACAGCTTGGCGCCGCCCACCGCGTGCTCGCGGTAGGTTTGCTTCGCCCACGCCTTGACGGACGGACGGAAGCTGTGCGAGGTGGCGATGACGGTCGCGCCGCCGGCCAGCAGGCCGTTGACGACCTGCGCGGCGATCGAGTTCGGAGCCACGCCGGTCACCACTGCGATGTCGTTCGCGAAGCGGGATGCGTCAGGCACGTCGGCGACCGATTCGAGGGCCTCGGTGGCGATGCGGTCGAAGGTGTCGGCGAGCCGTCCATGGCTCTTGGACGCGAACCACTTGGCCTGGTCGGCGACGTCCTTGCCGGCGCCGACAAAGCTCAGGGACTCGACAGACTGGTCGCCGTTGTAGAACAGGCGAGCCAGGTCTTCGCGCGCGGATGCCCAGCGGTCATCGAAGAGGATGGCCTTGCGGGAGTCGAAGCGCGGCTCGACCTGCTTGGGCCAGTCGGAGCCGAGCTCGGCGTCGACGGCGGCCACGACGGCCGCGTTCTCATCCTCGCCGGGTTCGGCGGCCGGAGCCGTCACGCCCAGTTCGTTGAGCACGTAACGGGCGGTGGAGGCGAGCACGCCGTTGGCACCGGTGACCTTCTCCGCGAAGGCGTCGAGCGCCGCGGAATCCACCACGGCACCGCCGGCTGCGCCGCCGGCGCTCGGCTTGGAGACAGCCACGCCCTTGGTCTGCCCGACCAGGGCCACCGCATCGTCGATGAGCTGATCGGCAGCGGCCGCATTGGCGGCGGCGCCGGTGGGCAGCTTGGCCAGATCACCGCCACGCGAGCTGGCACCCTCGCGGGTGTCGAGCAGCAGGGTCGCGGTCACGGCGGCAACCCAGCCTTCGCCGAGCTGCCACACGTTGGTCACGCGTTCGCGGATGTGCGCGGGCTTGACGCCGGCGGCACCGAACAGCGCGCGCAGGCGGTCACGGATCGCATCAGACAGTACCGCCCCGAACGCCTTGTAGTTCGGGGCGACCTTGTTGACGAGCTGTGCAAGCTGGGTGAGCGTCGCCTCTGCGGCGCCATCCACACTGGCCACACCCAGCTCGGAGCTGATATCCATCAGCAGCTGGTTGCGGCGGGACGACACGCCATTGGTCAGCGTGTCGGTCGTGTCGTTCGCGCCGATTTGGTCGAGGCGGATCTTTGTGGAGTAAGCCATGAGCACACCGATGGCGTCGGACGCCTTGAACGGCAGGTCGTCGACCGGGCCGCTGACGGCGG
>OLRS01002464.1_pt1 | contig 14357 bp, 10 predicted proteins | sample 1673171 | NCBI WGS metagenome assembly OLRS01 (sample SAMEA3136762, study PRJEB25190) | human gut metagenome | biome: human gut; feature: human-associated habitat; material: faeces | place: Austria | collected 2013
AGGCAAGGGTCTGCAAAACCCTCATCCACCAGTTCAAATCTGGTCGTCACCTCCAAAAGATTCCCGGAAGCTTTGGCTTCCGGGATTTTTTGTTTTGCACTGTCCCCTGCCGGCGTCCTCGCCCTCTCAGTCAGCTGCGGTGACAGCTCTCCCAAGGGGACGCCTTTGAGCTATACCGGAAACTTTGCCGCCACCACTGGAGCCGTCCCTTGGGAAAGGTGGCAAAGCCGCAGGCTTTGACGGAAGGGGTAAGCCAGAAGCGAACTCCCCCAGTCGCCTACGGCGACAGCCCCCTCTAGGATGGGGCCTTTGGCATAGCGGTAAAGTTTCCGGTTTCGCCAGAGACTCCCTCCCAGAGGGAGCTGGCAAAGCCATCAGGCTTTGACTGAGGGAGTTCAGCTCGCAGCGCTGCATCTGCCGACCCCTCCCGTGAAAAGGAGATTCAGAAAAGCCCGCAGGCTTTTCTGAATCCCGAATAAAAAATCTAATTCCGCTATTTATGCGCAGAGTACAGCGGAGCGCATTCCAAACCGTTCTCTCAGAACCGCAGCCGCATCTGATACCACACCACCCCGCCGTGGGTGGAAGCGGAAACACCCTCGTTCACAAAGCCGAACTTTGCGTAATAGTGCAAAAGCTTCTCCTTGCAGGTCAGCACCAGCCCCTTGCGTCCCTGTGTGTGGGCATCTGCGATGGCTCTTTGCAGCAGCAGCCCGGCATAGCCCCGGCGGCGGCAGCCCGGGAGGGTGTTCACCCCAAAGATCATCTGCCATGCGCCGTTTTCATCATGCAGGGCGGCGTCCGCGTACATCTCATCGGTCAGGTCGGACGTGTCGGTGCAAAAGCCGTCCACAAAGGCCACCAGTTTCCCCTGCTCAAGCAGCAGCCAGAAATGACTGGCATAGTGTGCCAGCCGTCCGGCAAATTCCTCGGCCGTGGCAGCCTCTGCTGCCGGAAAACAAGCTGCCTCCACGGCGGCAATAGCGTGCAGATCCTCCGTAGTTGCGTTGCGTATCTCCATGGTATCTCCCCCTTCTCTTTTTCTATTCAGTGTACCACAGCTGCCGCGCAAAGGCAAAGTGTTTGCATCTGTTCTCCGTCCGTGTTACAATGACTATACTACGCTTGGAAGGGAGTTGAAACGCCATGCCCACCGAAAACCGCACTACCTTAACGCCGGACACCCCGGTGCGCTACCTGAAAGGGGTGGGGCCCAAGACCGCAGAGCGGTTCGAGAAGCTGGGCATTGTAACGCTGGCAGACCTGCTGTGCCACTACCCCCGGCGATATATCGACTTTTCCAAGCCCTACTCCATCGCAGAAGCCCCCGCCGACACCGAATGCGTGGTGAAGGCCGAGGTATTCGCAAAGCCCGGCGGACGCATCCTGCCAGGCGGGCGGCGGATGGAGCGCATCACTGCCGGGGACGATGTAGCCAGTCTGGAGATCACATGGTTCAATAACCCCTACGCCACCCAGAAGCTGCAGCTGGGGCAGGAATACTATTTTCAGGGCATCGTTACCGGCGGGATGCTGCGCCGCCAGATGGTCAACCCACAGGTGCGCACCGCCGAGCAGATCCAGGCCGCACCCTTTGAAGCCGTTTACCCCCAGACGGAGGGGCTTACCAGCAGCGCCATCTCCCGCTGCATCCGGCAGCTTTTGCCCCATGCAGAGCTGCTGCCAGATCCGCTGCCGCCGGAGATGCTGCAAAAATACCGTCTGCTCCCCAAGGCCGAAGCGGTGTGCGCTATCCACTGCCCTGCCACCGAGGAGCAGGCCGCAGCGGCGCGGCGGCGGCTCATTTACGAAGAGTTGTTGGTGCTGCAATTGGGCATTGGGCGGATGCGCAGCCGGGGCGCTGCCGCCACCGGGGCACCCATGCGCCGCGCCGACCCAGCTCCTTTCTGGCAGAGTCTGCCCTTTGCCCCCACCGGGGCGCAGCGCCGCGCAGTGGAGGAAATTTTAAACGATATGGCGGGCGATACCGCCATGAACCGCCTGTTGCAGGGCGATGTGGGCAGCGGCAAAACGCTGGTAGCTGCTGCCGCCATCTGGGCGTGCATCCGGGCGGGGTATCAGGCCGCGCTGCTGGCTCCTACCGAAATTCTGGCCGCGCAGCACGCCGAGGGGCTGAACCGGCTGCTTGCCCCCTTCGGGATGCGGGTCGCCCTGCTGACCGGCGGCATGAAAGCCGCTGCCCGCCGCACCACACTGGCCGCTATCCGCAATGACGAAGCCGACCTTGTGGTGGGCACCCACGCCCTGATGAGCGAAGGGGTGGAGTTTGCCCGGCTGGGTCTGGCGGTCATTGACGAGCAGCACCGCTTTGGGGTGCGTCAGCGCGGTGCACTGGCAGAAAAAGCCGCGAACCCGCACCTGCTGGTCATGAGTGCCACCCCTATCCCCCGCACGCTGGGATTGCTGATTTACGGCGATCTGGACATTTCCATTCTGGACGAGCTGCCCCCCGGACGCACCCCGGTCAAGACCCGGTGCATCACCGGCAAGCGGCGGCAGGACTTGTACCGCTTTCTGGACAGCGAGATCGACAAAGGGCGGCAGGTGTATCTGGTCTGCCCCGCCATCGAGGATGTGCCGGACGGCGGGCTGAACGCCGTCAAGACCTACTACGAGGACATTGCCAAGGCGCTGCTGCCCGACCGCCGGGTGGGGCTGATGCACGGCAAGCTGAAACCCAAGGAAAAAGCCGCCGTCATGGAGGATTTCAAGGCCGGGCGGCTGGATGCATTGGTGTCCACCACCGTCATTGAGGTGGGCGTGGACGTGCCCAACGCCAGCGTGATGGTGATCGAAAACGCCGAGCGCTACGGTCTGAGTGCCCTGCACCAGCTGCGCGGCCGTGTAGGACGCGGTGCCGCCGAGAGCTGGTGCTTCCTTGTCAGCGACAACACCAGCGAGGCCGTGCAGAAGCGGCTGAAATTTCTCTGCTCCACCACCGACGGCTTTGCCGTGGCGCAGTACGACTTGGAGACCCGCGGCCCCGGCGACTTTTTCGGCAGCCGCCAGCACGGCCTGCCCACCTTACAGATCGCCGACCTGATGAATGACACCCGTACCCTGCACGCCGCCCAGAGCGAAGCCGCCGCATTGCTTGCCGCCGACCCGCTGCTGGAAAGCCCTGCCCACGCTTTGCTGGCTGCGCAGGTGCAGCAGATGTTCGACAAGGCCGGGCCGATGAACTAAAAAAGCGCTGTCACACGAAAAACTCGTGCGACAGCGCTTTTCTTTACGTTTCCTTGCTCCCGACGATCCTTTGCAGGATGCGAGTTGCAAAAACATCCACCTTTTCTTCCAGTACGGGCAGGTGCAGCAGGCGGTAGAGCCGCTGATACACGGCATCCACCGCGTAGCCCGCAGCGGCAACCAGCAGCACCGCACCGGTCAGGTAAGCCAGCGAGGGCAGCAGCGCCCCGCCAAACCGGGGCAGGTCGACCAGCTGCCACAGCAGCGCCCGGGTAAAATCGCTGTCGTGCAGCAGGTACACCCCGAAGGACAGCGGTGCCAGCCGAAAGACCCAGCGCCGCCAGTAGTCTGAGCGGATATGGATATTCTGGAACAGCAAAAACATTGCTGCCGAGGCGATGACCGTAGCCAGTGCCTGATAGCCGTTGACGGTATTCACAAAACCGTTCAGGTGCAAAGCGTTTTCCACCCGCAGCGCCAGCATCCGGTTGAAAAGCCCCGCCGCCGAAGCCGCCAGATACGCCACTAGGCACAGCCCGCTGGGCACGGTCACCCGGTATCTGCGGAAATAGGCAGCCATAAAATACAAGGTATAGAACCAGATAAAGCTGTATCCGTTATTTACAAAGGTTGCATCCGTTGCCCAGTAGAACAGCGTGCCCCACACGCTTTGCAGCAGCAGCGCCACCAGCAGCAGTGTTTTGTACTGCCGCCTGTCAAGGCTTTGCACCACCGCGTTCAGCACCGGCACCGAGAGATACATCAGGAAATAGGCCGAAGCGAACCAGTAGCCGTTGGAGGTAAGGGGTAAAAGTGCCCGGAGCAGTGCAACAGCCGAAAGCGGGACCGCCCCCGCCTTGACCGCAACGCAGAAGGTGAGCATGGAGTAAAACCACACCTGTGCCCCAATGCGGAACAGCCGCCCGGCATGAACAGGCCCCTTGCGCTCCGACAGGTAATAGCCGGAAAGCATTACAAAACAGTTGGTGGATACACGCGCCAGAATAAACAGCAGCCAGTATATCCAGAATGCCACCGACCCCTGCGGTGCCGCACTGCCCAGCCCGCCGTGCCCGATGCCGTGCATCAGCACGATCATCACCATACTGAGGATACGCATCGTCTCAAAGCCACTGTGCCGCTTTTGTTCTTCCATCCCCCGTTTTCCCCCTTATCTCTCCCCTGTTTCCAGCTGCCGCAAGGCCTGCCGCACCTGCTGCTCCGGCCGCAGCCATGCTTGATAGTACGCCGCATTGTGCTGCGCCATAGCCAAGATCGCCGCCGGGTCTGCCAGCAGCTGCCGCAGCTGCGTCTCACACTCCGCCGGGGACGTATACGTTTTATAGTTTTTGCCTTCTTCAAAGCCGCCCGGCAGGGTGTACCGCAGCGGCTCGGTGACGATCGCGCGCCCCGCCGCCACATACTCGGCCAGTTTCCAGCCGGTAGAGCCGTGCAGTCCGGTAGACGCCACGCAAATCTCCGTGTGCTGCATCCGGTGCAGATACGCCCGCTTGCCGGTCAGCTTGTCCGGCACGATCAGCTCCGGGCACAGCTGCCGGGCACAGGCGTTGTCGGATACGCCGCCGGTGAACTGCTCCGGGAAGGCGCTTTGCAGCCGGTGCAGCAGCTCAATGCGGTCGGCGTTCACCTGCCGCCACTCTGCCTGCAGTTCCGGGTATTGCCGCACCGCCGGCTCCTCCGGGTCCCACAGACGGGTCAGGAAGAGGATGCGCGGCTTTTTGCGCACCCGGGTCAGGCAGGCTTCAAAGTCCTGCGGGTAGCAGCGGGTGGAAAGCGCCCACTGCTTCAGGCGGCTCTTTGCGCTGCGCTCCGCTTCCAGCGGCGAGCCCGGACAGGTAACGTAGTAGTTCAGCCCCAATGGCCGCAGTTTTGCGGAGATATCGCCCGGGAACTGCCGGTTCTTCTCCGCTGAAAAGCTGCGCTTGAACACCACATCTGCACGGCTGAACAGCGCCAGCACCGCCGCAGGGTCGTTGTAAAAGTAGCCGTCCATCAGATCGAACACCACCGTGCGGCCGTCAATTTCCGTTTCCAGCAGCGCCTCCCGGGCAATGGGACTGCCCTGCCGCTCGTCCTGCACCCGCAAAGTCAGCTCCCCGCGCTTTGCCAGCAGGGTAAAACCCGCCAGAATGCCGCTGATGTGCGCCGCGCCCTCCCGGGTGGCAAGTTTTATTGTGACCTGCATATTCCCTCCTATCGGTGGAACAGTCCGGTGCGCCGCTCGCCCATGGGGATGACATCACAGAACACACACCGGCTCTTGGTGGAAAGCTGCACATCCTTGTGATAGCAGCCGAAAAACCATTTTTCGTAGGTCAGCTTGAGCAAAATCTCGTCCAGAAACAGGTGCAGACGGTTGCTTTCGCCAAGGGCAAGGGCGGTAAAATCCAAAAATCTGCTTGGTGCATCGTGGGTCAGCACATAATCTACCTTGTAGTCTACTTTCTCTAAGTTGCGGCGGCAGGTGTCGTACTCCTCGTCACTGGGCATTTCCTGCTTCCACCAGTTCACGCCCGGCTCCCGGTCGTCCTTATCCTGACTTTCCGCGCCGCCGAAGCAGAGATAGGTCTTGCCCTCCAGCTCCAGCACGCTGCCCCGGCACACATGGTACACGTTGCCGCCAAGGCTCTGCACCCTGCCGCCGAACAGCTCGGTCTCCGGGTACTGTGCCAGCAGGTCGTAGTTTTCGTGGCTGCCGTCCAGAAACAGCACCGTGTAGGGGCGCTTGCGCAGCCAGTCCAGCCGCTTGCGCTCTGCGGCGCTGCCGTCCCATACAAAGCCAAAATCCCCCAGCACCACCACGGTGTCCTTTTTGCCCAGCCAGCGCAGTTTGCCCTGCTTGAAGCGCTGGATATCGCCGTGGGTATCCCCTGTAAGATATACCATTCCTGCCCTCCCTGCCGGAGCGAAAGAACGGTGTAAAACACCGCAAGGCTCTTGTAACGCCCCGGCAAACCTGTTATTATTATAGAACACAGCACTTTTGCTGCAAAATTGATCTTCCGGCGCGCTGTACTGCGCGGCCTTATCTAGTATATTTTATCGCTTTTTAAAGGAATTGTCCACATGAAACGTATTTTTGCACTGGTTCTCTCGCTTGTATTTCTGCTCAGCTGCCTTGTGCTGCCCGCCGGAGCCATGTTCGACCCCAGCCCGGTGTATCAGGTGCAGGCTGCAAGCGCCTATATCGTCAACACCGATACCAACATCATCGTCTATGATAAGGACAGCACAAAGCAGGTGTCTGCCGGCGGTCTGACCAAATATATGACCCTTGCCGTACTGCTGACCAACTACGCCGACCAGTTGGACAACACCTTCCAGATGCCCTTTGCCATCTCGGACTATGTTTATAATACCAATAACGCAGATATGCGCTCCAACGAGACTTTCACCTACCGCGAAGCCATGTACGCCATGCTCACCCGCAACGCCAACGAGGCAGCCATGGGTGTGGCATACACCCTTTCCGGCGGCGATCTGGACGGCTGGGTGGCGCAGATGAACACCCTGTCCCAGCGCATCGGCACCACCGCCAGCAGCTGGACAGACGCCTGCGGCATCGACAGCGGCAACACCACCTGCGCGGTGGATATGTACCTGATTTTGCGCTACCTGATGAGCTTTGACGCCTTTGTGGAGGTGTCCGGTGCGCCCAGCTTTACCATGCCCGCCAAGGAGAAGCACCGCTCCTCCTCGGTGCTGGTCAGCCAGAACGCCGCGCTGAGCAAAGCCAGCGGCGGCAGCTACTACCGCAGCGCCATGCAGGGCGGTATGTGCAATGTGACCGCCTTTAAAAACGATACCGGCACCCAGAGCTATGTTTCGTGGGGCAACAAGGACGGTGCCACCTATATCTTCTGCGTGATGGACAGCCCCGACAGCTGCGATACCCTTGGCTACGCCAACCGCCGTCCCGCCCTGTTTGAGACAGTCAAACTGATGGACTGGGTGTTTGACAGCTTTTCCATTCAGGCTGCGCTGGACACCGACCTGACCATTGCAGAGATCCCAGTAAAGTATTCTTCCGACACCGACACCTTGCAGCTGTACCCCAACGACAGCATGATGACCCTGCTGCCCTCCACCAGCGACGGCACCGTCACCCAGAAATACTTCCACCTGCCGGACTACGTCTGCGCCCCCATCCAGCAGGGCGATGTGGTAGGCACAGTGGAGCTGAAGCTGGCAGGCGAGACCATCGGCGTGGTGGAGCTGATCGCCGGGCAGGACGTAGCCCGCAACCCGCTGCTGTTCGGGGTGGACAAGGTGAAGGAGTTCTTCACCAGCCTGTACCTGAAGGTGGTGCTGGTGCTCAGCCTGATCGCCGCCCTGATCTACGGGCTGTGGCTGCTGTGTGCCAACTGGAACCGCCGCAAACCCACTAAAAAGATCCACCGCCGCTATTGAACAGACGCAAAAATGCCCCGGCAGCCGCAAAGGCCGCCGGGGCATTCTGGTTGCGCCAGCAGGAGTCGAACCTACGATGGGGGAGTCAAAGTCCCCTGCCTTACCGCTTGGCGATGGCGCATCATGCAGCTAAGTATAGCATATTTTCTGCCGTTCCACAAGAGGGACGCTGCATTTTTGCAGCCTTTTCCCCGCAGTACCCAGAGCGTTTGCGGCGTTTTTTGTCATTTTTTGGGCTTTTAGACGCTGTTTTTATGCTTTCCATTTCCTGCCATGTTTTTACGAAAGACAAGTTTTAAAGGATGCAATTTTCAAAAAATGCGGTCTATCTGGGCATAAAATTCATCTTGCAAGGGTAAAAATCATTTTTTCATAATTTTTATTATTTTTTCAGCCAAAAGCTGTATTTTTTGTTGCGGTTCTGGTACACTGGATGTGATAAATATAGATTGAAGAAACTTCTCCGCTGTCCGGGCTGCGCCCGGGTGGGGCAGGGTCTCCATCTTTGTAAAGGAAAGCGAGGGATCTCATGAAAAAATTCCTGAAAACGCTGGTGGTCGGGATCTGCCTGTTCACCCTGCTGTGCTGTGCGCTGCCGGCTGCGTTTGCTGCCGGCAAAACTTCAGGGAGCAAAAAGGAAGAGAACGTGTACGCCATTGGTATGGATGCCCAAGGCGGCATCTGCTCTACTGTGGTAACCTACACGAACCTGTCCGGCAAACTGGAGAGCACGCCCGAGCAGCCTACCATGACGGGCTACACCTTTGACGGCTGGTACACCGAGCCGGTAGGCGGCAGCAAGGTGACCACTTCCACCGTGTTCACCTCCGACGCTACCATCTACGCGCACTGGATCGCCAAGGCCGGTGCTTCCACCGTGCCGCAGCCCGCCACCCAGCCCGCCGCGATTCAGTGGCAGAAGTATGTAGGGCCCGCACTGGTAGCCGGTGCCCTGCTTACCACCCTGCTGGTCTCCACCATGTTCTGAACAACGTTGTAAAACGCATTGATACCAATGAAGAAAGGGATCTTACCATGACTACTTCTACCATGAAACTGCCCGCCAGCTACGCCGTGATCGACGCCGAGGAGATGACCTATCTGGACGGCGGTGCAAGCAGCGCCTACCAGTCCTTCCTGGACGTTGGCAAGGTGTTCAACTACATCGCCCGCATCTTCTCCGGTGCAAGCTCCATCATCAACAACGTCAACGTCATCTACCAGTCCTTTGTCTCGCTGAACAGCCTGCTGACCAGCTTTGGCAAGTAAAAGGCTGACCCCAAAGTTTGCATACGGGAGCCGCGCTTTTTTTCGAAAAAGTGCGGCTCCCGTTTTTTCGTGCGCGCAGCAGTTCAGTACAGTAGTGCGCAAAACTTCACATCTCAAAATTATGAACAAACTTTTTAAGTTTTTGGGGTCTTGCAGTCGTTTTTGGGGAAAAATACACACAAAATATAAAAAAATGCGATATTTTTTCGGCGTTATCTCTTGATTTTGTGTCTGTTTTGTTATATTGTTGTTACATGGGGTGTGGTAAAATAAAGTAACTTGTAAAGGAGCGCTTCCGCACCCTTTACACCCCGCAAATCCTGTGGCGGCAAGCGCATTTTAAGCCGTTTTTGTTAAGTATTTTCGTAGTTTACGAAAACCTTTTCGCTGGCTTGTACTTTATAGTTTGGGAGTTTGGACATACATGGCAGATCGTGAACTGCGGCGGATGCACCGCGCTGAACTGATAGAGATTATTTATGCATTGAAGCAGAGCGAGGATCAGCTCAAGGCGCAGAACGCCGCGCTTACCGCGCAGCTGCAGGACCGGCAGCTCCGGCTGGAAAAGGCCGGCTCCATCGCGCAGGCTGCGCTGGAGCTGAACAACGTGTTCGCCGCCGCGCAGGCCGCCGCCGATGATTATCTGCACTCGGTGCAGGCCAACCTTGCAGACACCGACGCCGCCGCTGCCAACACCCTTTCGCAGGCGCGCAGCGAGGCCAAACGCATTCTGGAGCAGGCACAGGCAGACGCCGACAGCCTGAAGGCGCAGACCCGGCAGGAATGCAGCGCCATGGTAGAGCAGGCCGAGCAGGAGGTGCAGCAGCGCTGGCAGACATTTGACCGCAAGGCCAACGCGCTGCTGGACCAGTACCGCAGCGCCGACAGCCAGCCTTCGGAGGAAACATGAAAAAACGCGATATCCGGTTTGCTTCCATCCCCTCCACCGAGGAAGTGGCCGCAGAACGTGAACGTCTTGCGTACCAGAACCGCTACCAGCGGGTGCTGCGCAGTACGGTCTATATATTGGTGGTGGTGGCCGCAGCGGCCGTGCTGCTGGCTACGCTGTTTTTACCGGTGCTTCAGGTCTCCGGCGACAGTATGAACCCTACATTAAAGGATAAGGACATTATCCTGCTGGTAAAATCCAACCACATTGAAAACGGTGAGTTATGCGGGTTTTACTGGCAGAACAAGCTTTTGCTCAAGCGCATCATCGGGCAGCCCGGTGATGTGATCGATATGGACGTGAACGGCGTGGTCTCGGTAAACGGCGAGGTGCTGGACGAGCCCTATGTGGACGCGCTGACCGTGGGCGAATGCGACATCCGGTTTCCCTATCAGGTGCCGGAAAACCGCTACTTCGTGCTGGGCGACCACCGCTCCACATCCATCGACAGCCGCAGCAGCGTGATAGGCTGCGTGGAAAAAAGTCAGATCATTGGCAGGGTGTTTTTAAGGGTATGGCCCCTGTCCAGTTTCTCGTTGATCCATTGAGCCCGGGAGGAGGTACTCTAAGTTATGAACGACATCCTTAAAACCTACAAGGAGCAGTTCCGCGAAAACCGGCACACGCTGCGGCGCTACACCGCATTTGTGCTGGCGCTTGCCATGATCACCACCCTGTTCGTCAACTGGCAGCTGCACGGCGTTGGCATCTCTATGACCGCGCAGTACCAGTGCGGCGAGGTGGAGCACGCCCACACGGCGGATTGCTACGACAAGGTGCTGATCTGCGGCTACACGGAAGGCCAGCTTGAAAATGCGGACGAAGTTGCCGCTGCCGAAGCTGCCGCCGCCAGTGCTGCCCAGAGCAGCGCCGAGGAAGAGATCATGCCGCTGGAGCTGGAGCCGCAGATCGAGTTTGTGCCCCACGAGCACACCGATGACTGCTACACCGAAGTGCAGACCCTGACCTGCATGGAGGAAGAGCACGTCCACGATGATGACTGCTACGACCCCGAGGACGGCACCCTGATCTGTGAAAAATTTGAGCATACCCACGATGAAAGCTGCTACACCACCGAGTACGAGCTGACCTGCGGCCTGGAAGAGGGCGAGCTTGTGGAGCAGGTGGTAGAGCCCACCCAGAGCGCCGAGCTGGTGGCCATGGCGGTGGCAGAGCCTGTGGCGCTGGAGCCGGTGGTGGACACTGTGGAGCCCATCTACCACCACCACACCGACGCCTGCTACGAGGAAGTGCTGGTGTGCCCCCTGCCGGAGCATCACCACACTGTAAGCTGCCTGAGCGATACCTCTGCCGACCTTGAGACCCCCGAGGAGTGGCAGGCCGCCAACGCCGATGCCGTGATCACCGGCGAGTGGAACGAGGATCTGCTCAGCGTGGCAAAGACCCAGTTGGGCTACGAGCAGAGCGAGAAAAACTTCGAGATCGACCCGGCGGACGGCGTGACCCTGCGCTACTACTCCCGCTACGGTCAGTCCTATGGCAATGCCTACGGCGAGTGGGACGTGATGTTCCTTGCCTACTGCCTGAAGTACGCCGAGATTCCCCAAAGCGCCATCCCGCAGGAGGCCAGCGTGCTTGCCCTGCGCAGCTCCATGAGCGGCATGGACTGGCTGCTGGAAGAGGACGGCAGCGCCGCCCAGCCCGGCGACATCGTTATTTATAATAAGTACGTCACCCGCACCGTGGCTGTGGACAGCAGCGCCGACAGTGCAGCGCCGGATCTGGACGACCTGTTCAGCGTGGATACAGAGTTTGAAAACAGCGCAGACCTTGAGGGCTCCGGCGTTTCTGCGCCGGATGCAGCCCCCAGTGCTGACGACAGCACCGGCGCACAGGATACCGCAGCCACCTCCGGCACGCAGGACACTGTGCTTACCCCCGAGCCCGTTGACCCGCAGCCGGAGCAGCCCGCCGAAAAGCCGGTGGACAGCGCTGACACCGCTGCACCCAGCACCGTGACCTCCGTGTCCGGCGCGGACACCCTTGCCCCCAGCGTGGTATCCCCCGCTGCTGAGCCGCAGACCACCACTGTGACCGACGCTTTGCCCGTGGAGACCGTGGGCATCGTGAGCAGTGTGGACAGCGACGCCGACACGCTGACCGTTATTTCCGGCGACGTGGACGGCAAGGTGGCTGAGGTAACACTGTTCAACACTGAGGTCGTGGGTGTGGTGGATGTTGCCGCTGCTCAGTACGCCGACACATACGGCGGCCAGCTGCCTAGCCGCCCGAACCGTGCGCCCACGCTGATGACGACGGAAGAACCGACCTACCTTGATTACTTTGTGGAAACGCCTGAGGGCGAGACAACCTCCACAGGTATGAAAAAGGGCGGCATTACCAAATATACCTTTAAGATCGACAACACCGAACAGACTGATAATTTTACGGTCAAGGCTGATCAATCCGTCTATTTTACCTTCGACTATCAGATTGCCGGCGGTGTGCTGGAAAAAGTAAATGGAAAAAACGTTCTGACCTATAACCTGCCTGCCGAACTGTGCCCGAAGGCAGAAACAGACACAGAGATTTATGATCGTGCTGGCAACAAAGTAGGCACACAGTATTTTCACAAGAACGGCATCACTACGCTTGTCTTTGATATTGACTCTCCTTATTTCAACCCGGCGGAAACCTTTAGCGGCCAGTTCAGTTACGATTGGACGTACAGCAAGGAGTCTGCTACCGAGAATAAAACGTTCCACTTCCCCGGCAGCCGCACGGAGATCACGCTGGAAAAGTATCAGGATATCAAGATCGAGAAGAGCCAGCCTTCGGATAATAACGGCACGATCCAAGAAACTTCCGATGGCAAGACCAAGATCAGCTATACAGTCACGGTAAGCTCGGAGCATGGCTGGGATGATAAGGTTCAGATCTGGGACGGTCTGAAGCGCGTAAATGGTGACATTCAGGCTGAGTATGACAAGGATTCCTTTGAGCTGAAAAAGTATAAAGCGGACGGCACTTTCGAAACCGTCACCTGCACACCGGATTTCACAAAGAACGCCGATAGCAAATACAGCGGCTACGAAAAGACCTTCAAGATCGAAGGTCTTGACGCACTCAAGGCCGGTGAACGCTACGAGTTGACCTACGATGTTCTTACCACCCGTACCAGTTACTCAGAGCTCCAAAACACCGCAACTACCGATAACGGCAACAAACAAGACGATCGTACCGTTAAGCTGGACAGTCTTATTACAAAAGAACAGGGTGCATACGATTCCGCAAACAAATGCATCGACTGGATCGTCACTGTAAAGAACCCTACCGGCTCTGACCTGAACGGCTACACTGTAACAGATACCCTTGATAACGGTGCAACGATTAAAGGCGATGTCAAACTGTATGTGCAACTGGAGCACGATGGTTACACTTGGTCTAACCGTGAGATTGATACCGTCAATAATGCGGCTGGCACATCCACCTTTACCTACACCTTCCCTGCTGGCAGTGATGCAAAGCTGTATCAGTTCAAGTATCAGACCACTCTCCCGGCAGGCGTCACCTCGGTGAAAAACAAGGCCGAGTACAGCAAGGAGCCCGGCGGCAACAAGTTTACCGACGAAAAGACGTTCAATCCCTCTGGCGGCGGTCAGGGCGGTCAGAGCTTCAGCCCGCAAAAAACTGCATCCGGCAAGCTTGCCCCGAAGGACGCTGACCACCCGAACCTTCTGGCAGCACCTTGGACGATCACCGCTGCGATCCCCGGCAAGGGAACGTATGAGATCAAGGATAATATCAGCGGCTACTGGTTCAATGGAAAAAATATCCACTATGGCATCGCTAAAGATCTGCAAAAGCAGATCGAGCAAAGCTTTGACCTGACCTACACCAATGGGGGTCAGGAGTACACTCTGAAGTATGCTGACCTTTCAACGAACGGTATCACGTTTAAAGTAACGTACTATCCGAATGAGTGGCACAGCGGTACTGAGATTTCTTCTGCTGACGATACCACGCAGGTGCGTTCCTTCAAGATCGAGCTTGACACCACAAATTGCACCCTTGCCCTCAGCCAGCTGACGCTGAACTACAGCACGCAGGTGGATATAAGCGATCTGTCGGAAGGCGACCGTATTACTATCTCCAATCAGCTGAATGGAAACAGTGTCAGCTACAATTACCAGAAGCCCAGCACCGGCCTTAAGATGTCCAAGGGCGTCAAGATGGTAAATAAAACTGACCCTGTCAACAATATTATCTACTGGTGCGGCGCTCCGGATCGTACGCTTACACCTGATTATTCTGAGTTCCAGAACAAAGTACTCCAATATCAGATCCTTCTGGATTTCTCTTCTGTAAGCGATACCCTGCCCGCAACGATCACCCTGACCGATACGCTTCCCAAGGGTCTCACTTACCGCACCACCAACACCCCCTCGGCTGTCATCGTGTTCACCAACGGCTACAAGAGCGGTACTCGTATAATAAAATAGTAGTATTTATAGACCGCTCTCCAGCGGAATGCTACAAT
>OLRS01002467.1_pt1 | contig 14347 bp, 8 predicted proteins | sample 1673171 | NCBI WGS metagenome assembly OLRS01 (sample SAMEA3136762, study PRJEB25190) | human gut metagenome | biome: human gut; feature: human-associated habitat; material: faeces | place: Austria | collected 2013
AAGACCGCCCTGGAAATATACAGCATATGGGGGTTTGATCGGTCCATCCGCACTCAGTTCAATGGATGATCCCTGTACAAAAGCACCTGCCGCCATAATTACCTGGCTGCCATATCCCGGCATATCCCATGGCTCCGGTGTCACATAGGAATCTACCGGTGCTGCCGCCTGGATACCCTGGCAAAACGCGATAACTCCCTCCGGGGAGCCAAATGTCACTGCCTGAATGATATCATGGCGGGATTCTGTACTGTCTGGTATAACCGGAAAACCAATTTTTTCAAAAATATTGGCAGCAAAAATTGCACCTTTTAACGCACCAGATACTACTGTCGGAGCCTGAAACAAGCCCTGATAAAAGCTCTGAATGACTCCCAGGGACGCTCCAACTTCTTTTCCAAGTCCAGGAGAAGTAAGGCGGTAAGCACACTGCTCGATCAGATCCTTTCTTCCAGCCACATAGCCACCGATCGGGGCAAGTCCGCCGCCCGGATTCTTGATGAGGGAACCGACAATCATGTCTGCGCCGACCTCGATCGGCTCACGCTCCTCCACAAATTCGCCGTAGCAGTTGTCGACCATGCAGATCACGTCCGGTTTGATGTCCTTGATGAATGCGATCAGTTTTCCGATGCGCTCCACAGAGAGCGTCTTGCGCGGTGCATATCCCTTGGAACGCTGGATGGTGACAAGATGCGTGCGCTCGTTGATGGCGGCGCGGATGCCTTCATAGTCAAACTCTCCGTCCGCAAGCAGATCCACCTGACGGTAGGTAATGCCGTACTCGGCGAGCGATCCCTTGGAAGGCCGGATGCCGATGACTTCCTCCAGCGTATCGTATGGCTTGCCGACCGGGGATAACAGTTCATCGCCCGGCCGCAGATTGGACATCAGAGCCAGCGCCAGCGCGTGGGTGCCGCACGTGATCTGCGGACGCACCAGCGCATCCTCCCCGCCGAAGCAGGAGGCATAGACTTTTTCCAGGGTGTCTCTGCCCAGATCGTTGTAGCCGTACCCGGAAGTCGTATTGAAACATTCTGCCGAAACCCGGTTGTCCTGCATGGCTTTTAACACTTTTAGCTGGTTGTATTCTGCGCGTGCATCGATTTCTTCAAAACGCTGCTTCAAGGAAGCTTCTATTTTTTCCCCGAATGCACTTACCTCCGGGGAAATTCCCAGACGCTCGTATTGTTCCTGTAATAACTGATTCATATCTCTGTACCTCTCTTTTATGCCGGCAAAATTCCTTTCGCCTGTAACACATCCATCATGTATGTAAGTATTTTTGTATCGTCATACTCAAAATCCGGCTTGTTCAGCCAGATGACATCCCGCTCCCTGCGGAACCAGGTCAGCTGCCGCTTGGCAAAATGTCTCGATTCGCGCTTGATGATATAGATGGCTTCCTCCAGGGTGCTGGTGCCGTTTAAATACGCCAGTATCTCTTTATAGCCAAGTCCCTGCATGGACACCATATCCGCATGGCAGCCCATCTGCTGCAGCCTTGCCACCTCATCGACAAGCCCAGCCTTTACCATGGCATCAACGCGCGCATCGATGCGGCGGTAAAGCTTTTTGCGGTCGTCATTTAAGACAAAATAGGCAAAATTGTAGGGGGATGTCTTCTGGCTCTCCCGCTCGTTATGCTCGGAGATCCGCTCGCCGGACTCATGGTAAAATTCCAGGGCGCGGATGACGCGCTTGCGGTTATTCTCGTGGATCGCCTCTGCAGATGCCGGATCTACCGCCTTTAGCATTTCGTGAAGATAATGATTCCCGCGTGTCTCTGCCAGCTCTTCCAGCTGCCTGCGGTATGCACTGTCACACTCCTGCTCCGTAAAATCAATATCGTAGAGCAGCGCCTGGATATAGAATCCGGTCCCGCCCACCACAATGGGGATCTGACCGTTTGCCGTAATCTCTTTTAACGCCTGCTTTGCCATCTCCACAAAACGGACGACATGGAACTCATCGGATGGATCCAGTTCGTCCACAAGATAGTGCCGGACGCCGTCCATCTCCTCCGGCATGATTTTTGCCGAGCCGATATCCATGTATTTATACACCTGCATGGAATCCGCAGATATAATGGCTCCGTTTATTTTTTTCGCCAGTGCAATGGAAAGCGCTGTCTTCCCGACCGCTGTCGGGCCGGTCAGAATTACCATGGGATTTGGTTTCATTGTCATACAATCCTCTTAAACTTCTTTTCAATCTCATATTTGCTCATGGAGATAATGGTCGGCCGCCCGTGCGGACAATGGTAGGGATTCTCCAAGGACAGCAGCTCGTCGATCAGCTGTTCTGCCTCCGCCCTGCTGATGGAATCGCCTCCCTTGATCGCCGCCTTGCAGGACATGGAAGCCACCTTCTCCAAGATCAGTTCCGGTGCTTCCCTGCCGCTTATGTTGGTAAAATCGTCCAGCATGTCCAAGAACATGCCTTTCATATCGACCGCCTCAAAATCGGCTGGAATCGCCGTGATGGCAAATTCCTTGCCGCCGAACGGCTCCACCTCATAACCGAACAGACGGATCTGCTCCCCGTAGCGTGTAAGCATTTCCTGTTCCTCGGCGCTCAACGTCAGAATGAGCGGCGGGCTTAAGGTCTGCGAGGCAAAATTCTGTGTGCGGACGCGCGCCATGGTGCGCTCATAGAGCACTTTTTCATGAGCGGCATGCTGGTCGATAATGAACAGCTTATCCTCGTATTCAATCAGCCAGTAGGTGTCAAACACTTCGCCGATGATCCGGTGCCGTCTGGCTGCATCCGGCGTGAAAAATCCGGTGTCCGCCGCCTCGAGCGTCTGCTGCTCGTACACGACCGTGTCCGCTGTCTCCTGCGGATTCTGCGTCTCCTGCACGTTCTGTGTGTCTGTCTCCGGCATATTCAGATTCTCCGGCGTATTCAGATTCTCCGGTGTATCAGGAGTTCCCTGCACGACCTCTGCCTTAGGAATCGGCTCCGGCCGCACATCCGGCTGTACGGTATCCGCCGCCGGTATGCTTTCCGCTTCCCGTGGCATCTCCTGCATCCGGCTGCCATCTTCGGTCGAAGCAGAACCCGCAGATGCGGAATCCGTATGATAGCTGCTCTCTTCCCGCACCAGAAGCTGCCGGAACACGTCCAGATTTTCCGGTGTTCTGACCGGTTCCGGCGTCACGTTCTGCCCCTGCGGCAGCACCTGTGTCTGCGGCGGGATATGCAGACGTTTTGTCTCAAATGGCTCCGGCAGGCTACCGGTAATGGCTGGCCGCTTTTCTTCTTTCTTTTCCTCCACCGGGACAGCCGGAATAAATTCCTTGTGAGTCAGCACATCGCGGATCGTCTGATATAGCTTCCGGTACACTTCCTCATTGTTGGAAAAACGAAGCTCCATCTTGGTCGGGTGCACATTGACGTCCAAAAGCTCCGTATCCATGGTAAAATACAGCACGCAGAACGGATACTGATGCTGCATCATAAAGCCCTTGTACGCCTCTTCCACCGCTTTGGAGAGCAGTGCGCTTTTGATGTAGCGTCCATTGATAAAATAGCTTTCGTAGCTGCGGTTTCCGCGGGAAATCATCGGTTTTCCGACAAAGCCCTTTACCGAATATTCTGTCTCTGCGCAGACCGGAAGAAGCGCCGCCGTAATATCGCGCCCGTAGATATGATAGATCAGATCTTTTTCATTGGAGTTGCCGGAGGTATGCATCTTGGTCTGTCCGTTGCTGATAAACTTAAAAGAGACATCCGGATGGGACAAGGCAAGGCGCTCCATCAGGTCACTGATATAATTTCCCTCCGTCTGCGCGGTTTTTAAAAACTTTTTCCGTGCCGGCGTATTGTAAAAGAGGTTTCTGACGATGAAGGTCGTGCCGTCCGGCGCGCCGATCTCATCGTTGCTCATCTCCCTTGAGCCTTCAATGACATAGCGCGTTCCGGTCAGATCGCTGTAAGTCTTGGTAATCAGCTCCACCTGCGATACGGCGGCAATGCTTGAGAGCGCCTCACCGCGAAACCCGAGCGAATGGATGCATAAAAGGTCTTCCACACTCTTGATCTTGCTGGTGGAATGGCGCAGAAACGCGAGCGGTACCTGCTCACGCTCAATTCCGCAGCCGTTATCCGTAATGCGCACGAACGTTGTGCCGCCCTCCTTGATCTCGACCGTGACGGCGGTTGCCCGGGCATCGATCGCGTTCTCGACAAGCTCCTTGACCACCGAGGACGGCCGTTCCACCACCTCCCCGGCTGCTATTTTATCGATTGTTTCCTGCGAAAGCAGTGTTATCTGCGGCATTCCATTCCTCCCATCTGCCTTTGCCAAAGGCGCTTCCGGTTACCAGCGGTTCTTTACCTTGTTCTGAAGTTCGTATAATTTGTTTAAAGCCTCAATCGGCGTCAGATTTCCGACATCCACATTCCGCAGTTCCTCTATGATGTCATCGTCCCGCACGGTATCAAACAACGACATCTGCGTCAGATCCACCTCGTCCAGCTTTTCTTTTTTCTTTTTGCTTCCCGTATCGACGGAGATATTTCTCGCAACTTCCGTGATGTCGTTGGCACTTAATTCCTCCACGATCTCCTTGGCACGCGCAATGACAGAATCCGGCACGCCGGCAAGCTTTGCCACCTGGATACCGTAACTCTTGTCCGCGCCGCCCTTTACGATTTTGCGGAGAAATACAATGTCATCGCCCTTTTCCTTTACCGCCACGCAGTAATTGTTGACGTTGTTTAATTTGCCTTCCAGCTCTGTCAGTTCATGATAATGTGTGGCAAAAAGCGTCTTGGCACCGAGGAGCTTCGGGTTGCTGATATGCTCCACCACCGCCCAGGCAATGCTCAGCCCGTCGTAGGTGCTTGTGCCGCGCCCGATTTCATCCAAGATCAGCAGCGAGTTGGAGGTAGCGTTGCGCAGAATATTGGCAACCTCATTCATCTCCACCATAAACGTACTCTGCCCGCTGGCAAGATCATCCGACGCTCCCACACGTGTGAAAATGCGGTCCACGATACCGATCTTCGCGGATGCCGCAGGCACATAGCTGCCAAGCTGCGCCATCAGAACGATCAGCGCCGTCTGGCGCATATAGGTGGATTTTCCCGCCATGTTCGGTCCCGTAATGATCGAGATGCGGTGATTGCCGTTGTCGAGGTACGTGTCATTGTCAATAAACATATCGTTGTTGATCATCTTCTCGACCACCGGATGACGTCCGCCCTTGATGTCAATGATGCCGTTCTCGTTGATTTTCGGACGGCAGTAATTATTCTGATCCGCGACAAGTGCGAGCGACACGAATACATCCAGACCGGCAACCGCCTTGGCGGTCCGCTGGATGCGCACAACCTCCGCAGCGATCGTACTCCGCACCTCACAGAAGAGATCGTACTCTAATGTGACAAGCTTGTCCTCCGCGCCGAGAATCATGTCCTCCAGTTCTTTTAATTCCGGCGTGATATAGCGCTCGGCGTTGGCGAGCGTCTGCTTGCGCATAAAATAATCCGGAACCAGATCCTTGTAGGAGTTGGTCACTTCCAGATAATAGCCGAATACCTTGTTATATTTGATTTTTAAATTCTTGATGCCTGTCTTTTCACGCTCTTTGGCTTCCAGTTCCGCCAGCCAGGTCTTCCCTTCCGTCTTCGCCTTGCGGTATTTATCGACATCCTCGTTGTAGCCGTCCTTGATCAGACCGCCGTCCCGCACCGAAATGGGCGGTTCCTCCATGATAGCCCGGTCGATCAGTGCGCAGAGCTCCTCCAACGTATCCATGTCCTCGCGGATTTCTCCCAGCAGCTCGCACTGAAAATCGCCCAAAAGACTCTTGATCGGCGGCAGCATGGCAATCGAACTGCGGAAGGCAATGAGATCCCTGGGATTGGCGGTCAGATATGTAACACGCGTAATCAGACGCTCCAGATCGTAGATCGGATTTAAGTATTCCCGGAGTTCCTCTCTGGTAATCACGTGCTGATTCAGCTCACAGATTGCATCCTGGCGCTTCTCGATCTCCGCCTTGTCAATCAGCGGCTGTTCCACATAGGAGCGGAGCAGTCTGGCACCCATCGCCGTCTTCGTCTTGTCAAGCACCCACAGGAGCGATCCGCGTTTCTGCTTCTCGCGCAGCGTTTCCACAAGCTCCAGATTCCTTCTGGTCGAGCTGTCGATGATCATGTATTTTCCGGTGGAATACGGATGAATCACGGAAATGTTGTTGAGATCGTTCTTCTGTGTCTCGTACAGATACTTTAACAGTGCTCCCGCAGCAATCATGCCGCAGTCATAATCGGCAAGTCCCAGCGCCTCCAGACTCTTTACCTTAAAGTGTGTAAGCAGTGTTGTCTCTGCAAGCTCATCCCCAAAATACCATGTCTCCAGCGCATAAATTGTAATCTTGAGTCGATGCCTTAAATCTTCTATATCGACACCGCTCATATAAAAACTTTCGTTGCATATAATTTCAGATGGCGAAAATTTTGTGATCTCATCGAAAAGCTTCCGCTCCGAATCCACCTCGGTGACATAGTAGTCTCCGGTTGAGACGTCCGCAATGGATACGCCGTAGCGGTCTGCCAGATACACGATGCACATAATATAATTGTTCTTGGATTCGTCCAGCGCCTGCATATCCAGGTTCGTTCCCGGCGTCACGATCCGGATGACCTCGCGCCTGACCAGTCCCTTTGCCAGCTTCGGATCTTCCACCTGCTCGCAGATGGCAACCTTGTGTCCATTTGCCACAAGTTTATTTAAGTATCCCTCCACCGCATGGTACGGGATGCCGCACATCGGTGCGCGCTCCTCCATGCCGCAGTTTTTTCCGGTCAGCGTCAGTTCCAGTTCTTTGGACACCAGTTCGGCATCCTCAAAAAACATCTCGTAGAAATCTCCCAGCCGGTAAAACAGGATACAGTCTTTATATTCTTCCTTCGTCTGCAGATATTGCTGCATCATTGGTGTAAATTCAGCCACGTTGCTCCTCCATATCTCTCATAATCACCTCTGCCACTTTCAGTCCGTCCATCGCCGCGGACATGATGCCGCCTGCATAGCCCGCGCCCTCCCCACACGGATAGATGCCGCCTGCAGCCACAAGAAGCTTCGGATCGCGCACCAGGCGCACCGGTGAGGACGTCCGGCTCTCCACGCCGGAGAGGATGGCGTCTTCCCTGTCAAAAGCCGGAATCCGGCGGCTGAATGCGTGCATCCCCTCGATAAAGGACTCTTCCAGTGCCTGCGGCAGCAGACCTCTTAAATTGCCAAGCACACATGCGCCCTTTGTGGCGCTCTCAAACGCCCCGTAAGACACCGAGGCACGATTGCTGCAATAGTCTCCAAAAAGCTGCTGCGGAATCCGCCCTTTTCCGATAGCGAATGCCCGCTCCTCGAGCATCTCCTGAAAACGGACACCGGCTAGCGGATCTTTCCCCGCAAAGTCGTCAGGAGTTACCGCCACAATAATTGCACTGTTTGCATTTTTCCCGTCACGTCCGGAATAGCTCATTCCGTTGACCGCAAGCCTGCCCTCCTCGGAGGATGCGTTTACCACATATCCGCCCGGACACATGCAGAAGGAATACACGCCTCTGCCGTTTGCGAGGTTCGCTGTCACTTTGTAGGGGGCTGCCGGAAGTTCGTGTGCATGCAGCGCTCCATATTGCTGCAGATTCATCATCTCCTGCGGGTGTTCCACACGGAAACCAACCGCAAACGCTTTTGCCTCCATGACAAGATCCTGCTTCTGATGCAGCATCCCAAACGTGTCCCGCGCACTGTGACCGATTGCAAGAACGAGTCTGGAAGTCTCGATCCACTCCTTGTGGTTGACCTCAACAAACATCTTTCCGTCCGCTTCCCTGCGGTAATCTGTCATACAACTCTCAAAGCAAAACCTGGCGCCGCGCGCTTCCATCGCCTGCCGCATGTTTTTGATGACTCCGGCAAGAATATCCGTTCCGATGTGCGGTTTGTTTTCGTACAGAATCTGCTCCGGCGCTCCGAATTTTACAAAGGTTTCCAGAACAAACCGGTTCCTGCCGGTGGGATCCTTGACCAGTGTATTTAATTTGCCGTCCGAAAAAGTTCCTGCGCCGCCCTCTCCGAACTGCACATTGGAAACCGTATCCAACACTCCGCTCTCCCAGAAGCGCTCCACATCCTTTGTGCGCTCCGTCACTGAACGCCCGCGCTCAAGGACAACCGGTGCACAGCCGCTCATCGTGAGCGCATACGCGCAGAAAAGTCCCGCAGGACCCGCACCGACAATCACCGGCGGGATGGACGGCGTTGGCGAAACCGCTCCCGGCAGATAATAACCGGTCTGCTTTACGATCGTAACATTCGGATCGTTTGCCCTTTTTATGATTTTCTCTTCTCCGGAAGCGGAAACCTCCACGGAATACACCAACGACAGTTCCGGTTTCTTTCTCGCGTCAATGGATTTTCTGATAATCCGGTAGCGAAGCTCCTGTCCTCCCGAAAGTCCCAGACGTTTTCTGATTTTCTGTTCCAGTGCTGCCGCATCGTGATGCAGCGGCATTTTTATCTGATTGATCCGTATCATCTCTGTTCTGACATTCCTTCCTCTGCTGCATGCATCCCCGCCACAAAGCCGCTCGACCACGCCCACTGCAGATTGTAACCGCCGCAGGTGCCGTCAATATCAATGATCTCGCCCGCAAAATAGATACCGTCTGCCAGCTTTGACGCAAGCGTTGTGGCTTCAATCTCCTCCGTGTCAACGCCCCCTGCGCATACCTGCGCCGCTTCCATTCCGTTGCTTCCGGTAATATCAACCCGGAAATTCTTGACACACTTCACCAGCCGGTGCAACGTGGCGCGTGCCACCTCCCCGGCATAGAGTTCCGACCGTATGCCAGCTTCGGAGAGCAGTACCTCGCTCAGCTTTCTGTTAAAGAGACCGATCAGTGCCTCCCCGGCGCTCTTGCCATGTGTATTCTCGTAGAAGCGCTCTGACAGCAGGTCAAAAAACTCCTTGTCCGTAAGATCCGGCGCAAAATCAATCAGCACATAGGGGTGCTTTTCGTCCGCGAGCGCTCTCGTCGCATAACGGCTGATCTGAAAGACCGGGATACCCGAGATTCCGGAAGCCGTAAGCTGAAGTTCGCCCCGCTCACTGCACACCGCGTCAGGATTTTCTCCCCGGGCTGTCCCACGGCTGCCTTTTGGTTGAAATTGCGCATTTTCCAGGTAGAGTGTTACCTGCATTTCTGCACGAATTCCTGCAAGTTTCTTGAAAAATGCCTGTTTTCCATGCAGTTGCACGAGAGCTGGCACCACATCTACAAAATGATGACCAAGTGCTTCTATATATGGAAATGCACTTCCGTCGCTTCCCGTCTTGGGTGCTGCCAGCAATCCGGGCGCAAAAATCACTGTTTTGGTTGAAAACGCGCCTTTTGTGGTGCGTATTTCATACCCGGTACAGGTTTTTTGAATGGATTGCAGTCCGCAGGACGTCCACAGATCAACGCCGAGGTAATCGCATTCCATGCCAAACACTTCCACGACAGACACCGCCTGCTCACTCGCCGGATAATAGTAACCGTTTTTGATCTTCGGATAGATTCCAAGCTCTTCAAACAGGCGCACGGTATCCTCCTGCCCGAACTGCTCAAAAACAGGCAGCACAAAAGCAGGGTTCTCTCCACGATAACAGGAAAGCCCCTGCACTGCATTTGTGTAATTACATTTTCCGTTGCCGGTGGATAGAATCTTTTTCCCAATCCGGTCCATGTGTTCGATCACCCGTGTTCTCGCGCCGCACCTGGCTGCACTGACCGCCGCCATAAGTCCTGCCGCGCCGCCACCGATCACCGTAACATCTATATCTGTCATTTCAACCTCTTATCTAACCGCTGTATCATTCTGTCCGTTCTTCTTAACCGTAACAATTTTACCACACAGCCCTGTAACATTCAATGAATAACTTCTCTTACGTCAGCTGGAATAGCTTTCGAGCAGATCGTACAGTTCTCTCTCATCGTCTACCGGAATTCCGTTGGAAAGCTGCTCCCTCGTCTGCACGGAAAGCCGTTCCGCACGGATGTTGGTCTCAAATAAAAGGGTTATCCCGTCCGCCTCATAGACTTTTAAGATGCCGTCGTCATCCATGCGGAGCAGATAGCGGCAGGTTTTCTGGATCTGCATGCTCTCCGCAGTTCGCTCCGTCTGTGCCACTGCGGCATCTTCCGTGACCGCCTCCGTCTCCTCTGCCGTACGGATCCTTCCTGCATCAAATGCGGTTTTCCCGCACAAGCCTCCGACAAGCAGCATCACTGCCGCAAAAAGGCAAATACCTATCGTCCGTTTCATAATGTCCTCCCATTCTCTGCGATAAGTATCTGCCAGTTCTTTCCTTTTTATTCAATTAACGCAAAAGATGCATCTTCCGCGCGAGTTTTACAAGCGTTCTGCCTTTCGGGAAGCGCAGGATTTCCTGCTCGGTCAGTCCCTTAAGCATCAAAAGCAGCGTCGCGTAGGTAAAGACGCCTGCAACAATCGATACAAGCGTTGCGATCAGATTGCTCCGAAGCAGATAGAGGAACAGACGGTAAACAAGCCATACCACCACGCCCATTCCAGCCGCTGAAACCGCCGGCACGAAAAACGTGCGCCGCACTTCCTGACGGTATCCGCTGTAACGGCGGATCGAGCGCGCATTTAGAATACACATGATCAGTCCGAAGCATGCATTTGCGATGATCACCGCAAAAATGTTCAGATCCAGCCCAAGCATCAGCGCCACCAGAATGATCATGTGAAGCGCCAGTGCAATCACTGCATTCTTGATCGGCTCCTTCATCCGGTTCATCCCCTGCAGCAGACCGTTGGAAAGGGTCGACAGGGAGAAGAAAATGATGGCCACGGAACCGGTCTGCAGCATTCTTGCCGCAAGCTCGGAGGAATCACCAAACAGCATCTGAAGAATCGGGGAGGCAAGCACGCCCATTCCGACTGCACACGGGAATGCCACGACCATGATAAAGCGTGTGGCAAGCCCGATCTGCCGTTTCGCCTCGCCTCGTTTTCCGCTCGCATAAGCAGCAGAGAGCGCCGGCACACTCGATGCCGCAAGGGAGGATGCAATGGCCAGCGGCACATTGATTAACACCTGGTATTTTCCGGTATAGATACCGTTCCAGGTACCGTAGTCCGTCTTGGAATATCCCTGCCATGCCGCGATATTCTTGTAGACCGCCTGGTCAATGGTGGCGTTGCAGTTGTAGATCGTGCTGCTCACCAGCACCGGAATAATGGTGATGATCAGCAGTTTAAAAATCTCTCCGTACGAATCTGCGCTTGTCTTTCGCTCCTTGCGAAGCGTCTTTTTAAACACCCGCAGATAGACAACAAGGACAAAACCCGCAAACAGCAGCGCACTCAGCGCTCCGGCAGCGGTTCCGATCGTTCCGCCCGCCGCACCGTAGGCTGCGCCGTAATCCTCGGCATTGCCTAAAAGCGCTCCGGCTTTGGAACCGTAGGAAAAAAGGACATACGCCGCCCACACGCTGACAATCGCATTTACAATCTGCTCTAAGATCTGGGATACGGCACTCGGCATCATCGTGCCAAGTCCCTGGAAAAAGCCTCGCATCACACCTAAGACCGCAACAATTACAAGAACCGGCACTAAAACCTTTAACGCAAAGATACAAAGTGGGGTTCTAAGCAGCGTACCCGTAATAAAATCCGCTCCGAAATAGAGAATTGCCGCGGCAGCGGTTCCGGACACCAGCGCAAAAATCAGCGCGCACTTTAAGATGCGGTAGACATTGCGCCTTCTGCCCTGTGAGATATTTGCCGAGACAAGTTTGGATACCGCGAGCGGCAGGCTGTAGGACGAAATAATTAACAAAATATTATAGATGGTATAGGCACTGCCATAATAGTCGTTGCCGGTATCCCCAATAATCGCCGTCAGCGGCATGCGGTAAATCAGTCCGATCACACGGCTGATCAGCGAAGCCGCCGCGAGGATTGTGCCCTGCGCCAGAAAACTTGTCGTATTTTTCCTTTTTTTATTGCCCATAAAAGTACCTCAAATCCTTTCGGAAGCGCCACGGCGCCGCCGTTCGTTAATCACGCGAGATGTTCATCTCCTCCAGAATCTGTCTCTGCTTCGGCTCCATGACTGCCGCGTCCTCCGGCGTCATGTGGTCATACCCGAACAGATGAAGCATGCTGTGCACGATCAGAAACGCAAATTCCCTGCGCTCGCTGTGTCCGTAGGCGGCAGCCTGCTCTCTCACCCGGTCCACCGAGATGACAATGTCTCCCAGCATGATCTCCCCGGTATCCGGATTAAAATTATCCTCATAATCCTCTTCCAACGCCGAGAAATTGCCCGCCTGCTCATAGGAGAGCATCGGGAAAGACAAAACGTCCGTCGGTGCATCAATCTGCCGGTACATCCGGTTGATCTCATGAATTCCTTCATTGTCTGTCAGCGTCAGATTCACTTCCGCCTCATAAGGAAAACCTTCATGGTCGATGGTAAAAGCGACAACCTCGCCCGCCAGCGCTTCATAATCAAATGTAAATGGCACGTCCACTTCGACTTCTAAATTCAGGCTCATACCAGTAATGCCTCCTCGTTCACAAGATATTCCCGTATTTTCAAAAACATATTCATGCTAAGCCCGGAACGGTCATACAGCCCCGCGGCAGAATATTCATTCAAGGTCTGATAGATCACCATATCCTGGTTCCAGTTGCTGCCAACGGTATCCTCATCCAGAACCTCCAGTTTTTTCAACAGCCCGTCCACCATATGTACAATCGCCGACTCGATGGTGGATGGCAGGGCTTCTTCCCCGTTGTATTCCCCGATAATGCGGATTACCTTCTCCGGGAAGCAGGCTCTCTGTGCCATTTTCACACCGTTTTTTGCAAGCGGTGCGCCCTCCAGTACGCCGATACGGTAATACATCCCCGCGGCGCTGCACACACGTTCGTCTGCCCCGACCACAGCAGCACATCGCGCCGCCACAAGCATCACCCGCCTTGCATGGCTGTAGTCTGCCCTGGAAAAACTCGCCAGTTCCCGCGCCAGCGGATAGGATTCATCGGTGATGTCGACCATGACCTCATCGACTTCCGCATTTCTTGCATCCGCCAGCTTCCGGTAGCACAGATGCAAAAACAAAAAGACGACCACACCGTCCGCCACGGCAGATACCATGATCCGGACGCTGATCTCCCGGTAGGTCAGATAGTAGAACAGAACCGGAAGAAGCATGCCGGCCATGCCGGCAAACCATTCATACCAGAACTGCTTTTTGCTGTTTTCCACTGCGTCCGCTGCCACCACTCCGATCAGAACCAGCAGGATATACATGGAGAATTCCTGGATGGTTCCACCGCACAAAAGACCGAGCAGGCTGCAGAAAAAGAGTCCGCTGCACAGGGAAAGCTCGATATTCCCCACACCGAGCATCAAAATGGCAGATAGCATCACAGGTCTTGAAAATTCCGGAAGTACAAGACAGACCGCCGTCACGCCAAGCGACGCCAGATACCCTGCAAAAATACGCCGGTAGCTTGTCTCACGATTTCCCGCAATGCTCCGCTTCATCCGGCAGTGCTCCAATAAAAAGAACCACAACGCCAGAAATACCAGATTGATGATAACAAGGACGATCCACTCGTCGAGATACTGTCCCCTGATAAATGCCGCCGCTGTCGTAAACAGGATCGTTGCGGCAGACATGCCAAGCAGATATATTACTCTCTTTGCCACATAGCGATCATCCATTCGTGTTCTCTCTCCTGCTTCTCGCACCGGTTCTGCCCGCACCGGTTCTGCTCGTGTTCTTTCTCGTGCCGGACGTCTTACCGGCGCGCTTCTCATAATCCTCGTATGCCTTGACAATCTTCTGCACCACCGGATGCCGCACGACATCCTGGCTTGTCAGTTCGCAGATACCGATCTCCTCCACATTGCGCAGCACTTTCAGCGCAATGTCCAAGCCCGATGCGGCATCCGGCGCCAGATCCTTCTGGGTGGCGTCACCGGTGATGACCGCCTTTGAACCGAAACCGATTCTGGTCAGAAACATCTTCATCTGCGCCGGCGTCGTGTTCTGCGCCTCGTCCAAAATGATAAACGCGTTATCTAACGTACGTCCGCGCATGTAGGCAAGCGGAGCCACCTCAATCAGTCCCTTTTCCATATTCTTCTGGAAGCTTTCCGCCCCCATAATCTGATAAAGCGCGTCGTAAAGCGGTCTTAAGTAAGGATCAACCTTGCTCTGCAGATCACCCGGAAGGAAGCCAAGCTTCTCTCCCGCCTCGATCGCCGGACGCGTCAGGATGATCCGCTTGACGTGT
>OLRS01002475.1_pt1 | contig 14316 bp, 13 predicted proteins | sample 1673171 | NCBI WGS metagenome assembly OLRS01 (sample SAMEA3136762, study PRJEB25190) | human gut metagenome | biome: human gut; feature: human-associated habitat; material: faeces | place: Austria | collected 2013
TGATGCATGGTATCCTGGGACATACTCCCTGGTGCAAGCTGGACAAAGTAAAATTTCTGTGTCCGGTACCGGGGTATGATCGTCACTTCGCCATCACCGAATCCTTCGGAATTGAGATGATCAACATCCCGATGACCGTAACCGGACCGGATATGGATATGGTAGAAGAACTGGTCAACAACGACCCGGCAGTCAAAGGCATCTGGTGTGTGCCGAAGTACTCCAATCCTCAGGGCATCACCTACTCGGATGAAACCGTACGCCGCTTCGCAAACCTGAAGCCTGCAGCAGAGGATTTTCGTATCTTCTGGGATAACGCGTACTGCGTACATCACCTGTATGATGACAGGCAGGATGAGATCCCCGAGATCTTAAGCGAGTGCGCCAAGGCAGGCAACCCGGATATGGTATTTGAATTCTGCTCCACATCCAAGATCAGCTTTCCGGGCTCTGGTATCTCCTGCATTGCCACATCCGAGAACAATATCAAAGATATCAAGAAGCAGATGACCATCCAGACCATCGGTCATGACAAGCTCAATCAGCTGCGTCACGTACGCTTCTTCAAGGACATCGACGGAATCAAAGCCCACATGCGTAAGCATGCAGTCATTCTCCGTCCGAAATTCGAAGCAGTACTGGATACCCTGGACAGAGAGCTTGGCGGCCTTGAGATCGGAACCTGGGTACGCCCCAACGGCGGTTACTTCATCTCCTTTGAGGCCATGGAAGGCTGTGCAAAAGCTATCGTGGCCAAGTGTAAGGAAGCAGGCGTTGTCATGACCGGTGCAGGCGCCACCTACCCGTACCACAACGACCCGAAGGACAGCAACATCCGTATTGCCCCGTCCTTCCCCACTACGGAAGACCTGGCCGCAGCCGCAGATCTGTTCGTCCTCTGTGTAAAGCTGGTAAGCGTAGAAAAGCTTCTCGAGACGAAATAAATTAGATATATTTCAAAGTCAAAAATCCTGGCACCGGGCGAAGCCCCCGGTGTCAGGATTTTGTCCATCATCACAAAACAGAAGAGAGAGAGGGGGGAACCCTTCTCTCTCTTCGTCCGTTAATTAATTAAAAAACAGAAAATACACAATCACCAGCGCTCCCAGTACAATCCGATAATATCCGAACGCCTTAAAATCATTTTTCTTAATATATCCCATCAAGAACTTAATCGCCAGCACCGAAACCACAAACGCCGTCACCATGCCCACAATCAGAATCGCTGCTTCCGTCCCGGTAAAATGGAAACCGAATTTTACCAGCTTCAAAAGACTTGCGCCAAACATTACCGGAATCGCCAGGAAGAAGCTGAACTCAGCCGCGATATACCGGGAAGTACCCAGAAGCGTAGCGCCCAGGATCGTCGCGCCGGATCGGGAAGTACCCGGAATCAAAGCCAGTACCTGAAAAACACCGATAAAAACAGCCATCGGATAAGAAAGCTGTTTAAAAGATTTCACCCGGGGCTTTCGGCCTTTATTATAATTCTCAATGATAATAAACAGGACGCCATAGAGGATCAGCGTGAAAGCAACAGTCTGATAATTATAGAATAATTTATCGATCTTATCATCAAAGGGAAGACCAATGATGGCAGCCGGAAGCACTGCAATCAGCACCTTAAACCACAGGGACCAGGTATCTTTCTTGATCCAGCCCTTGGAAGGCATGGTAAAGGGCCACAGCTTGCCGAAATAGAGAACTACGACTGCCAGAATTGCGCCCAGCTGAATGACGACCAGAAACATTTCCATAAACGCGTCGCTGACATTTAGATGAATAAATTCATTGACCAGAATCATATGTCCGGTACTGCTGATGGGAAGCCATTCCGTGATACCTTCCACGATGCCAAGAAGAAGAACCTTCAACCATTCGATTACATTCATAGTATATACTCCTTAATTTTAATTTCCACATATATATGAGGAAAGATTCGGTTTTCAGTATAGCATACTGGATTTTTATGTCAATGACAGGAGCAAAAATTAAGAAAGACTTTAAGTTCCGGCAAGAATTTGGACGAAAAAGATAGAAAACGGATCGAAATAATGGGCGGAAAAAGAAAAAAGCGAAACGATAAAGGGGTCTTATATGAATAAAAACATGGAATATACGTGTATATAAGCATAATTATGCATAAAATTACTATAAAATGCATAAAGCATTAAAAATTATGCAATTTGGGTATTGCAATTTTCTAAAATGGCGCTATAATAGGAAACAGGTTTTAACCTGAAACGTAATGGAATATCATTTCAAGGTTGGGAGGAAAAAATTATGAAAAAGTTAGTAGCAGTATTACTGGCAGGCATGATGTGCGTATCACTGGCAGCCTGCGGAGGAAAGAAAGCAGATGAGACAGCAGCAGATACAACAGCGGCTGCAACCACAGAGACCACAGAAACCACAGAAGCGGCAGACGGAGAGTTCACCACCGTAGCGGATGGAGTTCTGACCATGGGAACCAACGCGGCATTCCCGCCGTACGAGTACAAAGAGGGGGACCAGATCGTAGGTATCGACGCAGAGATCGCGCAGGCACTGGCAGACAAGCTGGGACTGAAGCTTGAGATTCTGGATATGGATTTCGCTTCCCTGATTACCGCTATCCAGGCTGGCAAGATTGATATCTCCCTGGCAGGCATGACTGTTACCGAGGAGAGAAAGCAGAATGTAGACTTCACAGATTCTTATTCCACAGGTGTACAGGTCATCATCGTAAAAGATGGCTCTGATGTCACAACCGTAGATGATCTGGCAAATGACAAGATCATCGGCGTTCAGGAAGGAACTACCGGACATCTGTACTGCTCTGATGATTATGGCGAGGATCATGTCATCGCATACACTAACGGCGCAACTGCTGTACAGGCTCTGCTTCAGGACAAGGTGGACTGTGTGGTTATCGACCAGCAGCCGGCAAAAGAGTTCGTAGCAGCCAATGAGGGACTGAAGATTCTGGATACTGAGTACGTAGTTGAGGATTACGCAGCAGCAGTTTCCAAGGACAACCCGGCACTGACCGCAGCACTGAACAAAGCACTTCAGGAGCTGAAGGACGATGGAACCATCCAGAGCATTCTGGACAAGTACATCAAAGCTGAGTAAGCAGTAAAAAGCAGACGCGAGAACGTCTGAGAGCACGACGGAGGTGTTCAGGAAACCGGACACCTCCGTATTTTTGCGAAATATTCGTAGCGTAGAAATATAAGAAGCAATGAAAACAGAAAATCAAATTGCTTTTTATATTTCTACGTTATAAAATATAAGAAATACGTATAGAGGAGAGTAAGCATATGTTCGAAGACTTAAAAAAGGGTCTTTACCAGACATTCATCCTGGATGACAACTACCAGTATTTTATCAAGGGTATCCAGACCACATTGATTGTAACGGTATTTGCCCTGATCCTGGGAGTGATTCTTGGCGTTATCATAGCGATTATCCGTTCCGCCCACGATCAGCAGCCCGAGCGCAAGAAAAATATTTTTCTGCGGATCGCCAATCTGATTTGCCAGATTTATCTGACTGTCATCCGTGGAACGCCCATGATGGTACAACTTTTGATTATGTGGTTTGTCGTATGGGCCAGCGCCCGCGCTACCGACGGCAATATGATTCGCTGCGCAATTCTGGCTTTTGGTATCAACTCCGGAGCCTATGTGGCAGAGATTATTCGTTCCGGAATTATGTCCATCGACAAAGGACAGATGGAGGCGGGCCGTTCTGTCGGTCTGACCTATGCGACTACCATGCGCTGCGTCATTATTCCCCAGGCATTCAAAAACGTACTGCCTGCTCTGGGCAATGAGCTGATTACCCTTTTGAAAGAGACATCCGTCGTAACCGTTATCGGACTTCGTGACCTGACCAAGGGCGCTCTGATTATTCAGTCCAAGACCTATCAGGCTTTCGTGCCGTTCTTTGCCATCGCGGCCATGTATCTGGTGATGGTACTGGGGCTGTCCTGGCTGATGGGTAAACTGGAAAGGAGAATGAGACAGAGTGATTTACGTTAAGGATCTGGCCAAATCATTTGGCGACAATCATGTTATCAAAAATATCAATATGCATATTACACCGGGCGAGAAAGTCGTTATCGTAGGACCCTCCGGTTCCGGTAAATCCACATTTTTACGCTGCCTGAATCTTCTGGAGCAGCCCACCGACGGAACCATTACTTTTGACGGACAGGAGATCACGGCTCCGGGTGTGGATGTCAATAAGATCCGTCGTCGGATGGGTATGGTATTCCAGCATTTCAACCTGTTCGCGAACCTGACCGTAAAGGAAAATATCATGTTGGCTCCGGTACAGCTGAAGCTGAAGACCAAAGCGGAGGCAGAGGCGGAAGCCGTGCGCCTTTTGAAGCTGGTAAATCTGGAGGAAAAAGCAGATTCCTATCCATCCCAGCTTTCCGGCGGTCAGAAGCAGAGAATCGCTATTGTGCGTTCCCTGGCCATGGACCCGGAAGTGATGCTTTTTGACGAGCCCACATCTGCCCTGGATCCGGAGATGGTAGGTGAGGTTCTGGAGCTGATGAAGAAGCTGGCAGACGACGGCATGACCATGGTGGTCGTGACCCACGAGATGGGCTTTGCCCGCGAGGTGGCTACCCGCGTAGTCTTTATGGACGGCGGCTACATCAAAGAGGAGAATAACCCCAAGGACTTCTTTGAGCATCCGCAGGATCCGAGACTGCAGGATTTCTTATCGAAAGTATTGTAAAACACGCAAAAGACCGCTATCCGCGCCGTAGAGAAGGGTCGGGGCGGTCTTTTTATTTTCATCATTCTTTCGTAAGAATTTCTTAATCGACTTTATACATTTTTTAGAGGATGGACATATTTTAGTCACAATTCCCTGCTATATTAATACTTGTAGCAAGAACACATATCAGTATTTCATTCATAACACTCGGGGACTTCCGGGAGGAAGCCCCCACTCCCTCGTATTTACTGGGTTTTCCGAAGAAGGAAGATCCTTTTTTTTGCCCATTTTTGGCCGTTTGACGACAGTTTGACGACAATTGCCTAAAAAAACCTCGGAACGGAAAAGAAGTTTTAGGATATATATTGCAAGCAGTCCATTGAATATGGCTGCGAATAAAAGACGGAAAGGAGGTCAGAAAGTGCCTAAAATCAGGGATTTTAACAGAGTTACAGAGGTTTTGCAATACTGACTGCACAAAAGCCCATCAGCAGGCAGAAAAAGAGAAGAAACGCTTTGCCGAAAAGGGAGAGCACACCTTCCGTCAAAAGGTCTGCAAGATATGCGGCAAGCCCTTCTGGCCGTCCAACGGTCAGGAGGTGCTGTGCTCCGAGGAATGCAAAACCATCAATCGCAACCAAAGACAGCTTGCCTATTATCACCGTAAGCAATCCGGGCAGAAAGCCGGAGAAGCAATATAATTCAAGGAGGACGACACAATGGAAGAATTCATCACGGACGAACGGACAGGCTTGCGCTATGAGCTTGTCGGGGACTACTATCTGATCGCCGGAGAGGACGAGCCGGAGGGCAGACCCATCGGCATTTGGGGACAGCGAAACCTGCGATATATCCGAAAGCACAAGGTCAGCTTGTATGCCGAGCTGCTGACCACCGGCAAGCTGAACGATTACCTTGCAGACCTCAACGAACAGGCAGAAGCAATGTTTTCTCGGCTGGTAAAGCAGCTTTCCGAAAAAGAGGGCGTAACGGAAGCCCTCAAAGCGGAAAATCAAATGCTGTGGGTACAGAGGATGAACAACATCCGCAGTGCTGCTATGGAAATCGTTGCAAACGATTTGATTTACTGTTAGGAGGACGGCTATGAATGTCAAGCTGGACGATTATGAGGTGGGGTGCTGATAAACGGCTTAATACAGCAGCACAGGAGCTATGACGCAGAAACCAACGGTCAGATTGACTCACTCGCCCTTCGCCTGTGTGACATTGCTGAAGCAATGAAGCCGGGACGGAAGAAGAAAATCTCTTTTGAGCCGGTAGAAATCAGAGTGATTCGGCATTGCCTTATGGAGTGGCGAAATCGAGAGATACAGGCGAAAAGACACGGCGCAGTGGATGCTATAAATGAACTGCTGATACGGTTTACCCGCTAAAGAGAAAAGTCGCTGTCACAGACGGCGGCTTTTCCTTTTCGGGTACTATTCAAGAAGTCATAAAGTTCCGTGAGTAATGGAAGAAGGCAATGCTTTGAGAAAAAGATGAGAGCAATATTCTGAAAACTACTTGAGATTTTGGGGAAAATCTGCTAAAATACTTTTGTATATCTATGGGGTAGGGGAATTCATATCCTTTTGCCTTAGAAATTATGGAAGGAGGACTTGACTATGGCAAACGTAAATGCACAATCATTATCGACTCGGCAGGAGCATCGCGCCGTTTTTTCAGTGTGTCAAGTCTTATTTCATACAATTTATAACGAACCAGTTGCCGGAGACAGGGCGCATTATGCCTTGGCTTCGGCTTTTTGCGTTTGCCGGAAGGATGGTGGTTTGATATTGAAGTCCTAACCACGACCGGCAAATCAATCTTTTCCGGCATGTCCGCTGCCGAAGAAAGAAAATAGCGGATAGAATTATTTTGGAGGTATGAATATGAATAAGAAACTTCTAAGCCTTCTGCTTGCGTTGTGCCTTGTGATGGCACTTGTTCCGATGACAGCGTTTGCAGAGGATGCACAGAACATAAATGTCTGGGATGGCAGTACAGCGGCAGCGTTCGCAGGTGGAACAGGTACCGCAGAGGATCCTTATCAGATCGCTAACGGAGCACAGCTTGCATATCTTGCAAGCTCTGTGAATAGCGGAGAAACCTACGAACAGAAGAACTTTGTTTTGACGGCCAACATAGACCTGAACGGGCTGCCTTGGACACCGATTGCAAATTCTTTTTCTGATGCACTGTTGGGAGGTTCGGATTATCGCGTCTTCGCCGGTAATTTTGACGGTAACGGATATACCATCTCTAACGTTTCCATTGGGTCAGAGACCGCGCCGCTAGAAGCGGATGTGTTAGGGTTGTTTGGTGCAACAGAGGGAAAAATCAGCAACTTGAATCTGGATACTGTTTCTATCCACGGTGTAGCAAAGATTGCTTCGATAGGTGCTGTCGTCGGATTTGCCGGCGGTCTGGTTGGTTATTCAGGTGGATCCATTGAAAATTGTCATGTGACAAGTTTGACGATGGATATGAGCGCACCGAGCAACGTTTATGCTGCTGCATACTGGGTCGGCGGGCTTGTAGGTGCACTGGATGGAACGCAGCTCATCAACGAGTGCAGTGTATCCGGCAGCATTACGGAAAAAGCCGGCAAGGGGTCTATCGGCGGACTGATCGGTGAATTGGGAAAAGCAGCGAAAATCACATACAGCAGATCAAATGTAACGGTAAATGTGAAGGCCGATTCCCGTGGCGGTGCGGATGTCGGCGGATTTATCGGCAAAGGAAACGGCAAAACAGATGCAGAAACGGTTATTCGAAATTGTTACGCCACGGGCAATGTTACCGGCGGCGCATATACAGGCGGCTTTGCCGGCGGCCTTTGGGGACTGAATATCAAAAACTGCTATGCGAGTGGCAATGTATCACAGGCTGCGGCTGCTATGGGCTCTTTTGTAGGTACCGATGCCTCTGACTCAGCGTACTATGGCTCCATTACAAATTGCTTTACAACCGGCAGCGTAACAGGCTCATCACCCTTTCAGTATGCCTTTGCGGAGCAGTCGTCTGCGACTAAGAGGAGCGAAATAACCAACTGCTATTTTGCAGTGGAAAACCTCGGTATTAAAAACCAGAACGAATCCGCAACTGAAAAGCCGCAGGAAGAAATGAAAACCGAAGATTTTGCAGCCGCACTGAATAATGGTGACAACAGTAACGGATGGTCTTTTGTGAACGGACAGGTTCTTTGCGGTGCAGAGCCGGCAGATTACAGTGCTGTGGAAACAGCGATGGCAGCCATTCCCACTGATTTGACTGTGTATACCGATGAATCTGTTGCCGCATTGAATACGGCGGTGGACGGAGTTGTCAGGGGCAAGGCTTTTGTGAGTCAGGCTAATGTTGATGCAATGGCACAGGCTATCGAAGATGCCATTGCTGCCCTGCAATATAAGGATGCTGACTACACCAAAGTTGACGAAGCCGTTGCCAAGGCAAATGCACTGAACAAGGACAACTACAAGGACTTCTCTGCTGTAGAAGCTGCCGTCAATGCTGTTGTCCGTGACAAGAACATCACTGAACAGAGCGAAGTGGATGCAATGGCGAAGGCTATTGAAGATGCCATTGCGGCCCTGCAATACAAGGATGCTGATTACACAAAGGTTGACGCAACCATTGCCAATGCAAATGCCCTGAACAAGAATGACTACAAGGATTTCTCCAGTGTGGAAGCTGCTGTCAATGCTGTTGTCCGTGGTAAAAATATTACGGAGCAATCTGAAGTAGACAAGATGGCAAAGGCTATCGAAGATGCCCTTGCTGCTCTTGAGAAAAAGCCTGCCAGTATCATACCGGGAACATCCGATAAAAGTCCACAGACCGGCGATACAGGCAACCTTGCTCTGTGGATTGCCCTGCTGTTTGCCAGCTGCGGTGCAGCCATTACTATAACGGTTGTCAGCAGAAAGAAAAAGTACAACAGATAATTGAATAATGTTCCCTTGCTCCATCTTCCGAGCAAGACAAAAGCGTCGTAGCAATACGGCGCTTTTTTGTTACCCGGAAGCGACAAACAGCGACTTTCAGTCGTTTTTTATCGGTTTTGCATCCTTCCCCTTCTCAACAACAGTCAGATTGCCAACAACATTATATTATTTTTGTATATCGTCAGTCTGACAAACTTCTATTTACACAACCCTTTAAAAAAAGCCTTTGCATTATCCAGATCATTCTTATCCGGATGTCCTTTTGATATGCCTCCTATAAGCTTGAATGGTCCAAATGTATCGTATCCTTTACAAGAAAATTCTCCCACAATTCTTCCCTGCTTTTCTTTTATAATTCCCTTTATTGAATCAAAAACAGGTCTTCCACCATAAGTACACATAAGAAAAACATCCTTATTCTCTGGAAGATTTACTTCAGCAAAGTTGATTACGGCCTGGTGCATTTTACCAAAATAAATACCAGAGGCAAATCCTATAAGATCATACCCGGATAAGTCCTTTTCAGTAATCTTAGCTGCATCAATAATATCAACCCCATATTCATCTGCTATGGCATCAACAATTTTCTTGGTATTATTATGATGAACCGATGCATATATAATAACTGTTTTCATATCTGCTTAACTCCAGCTCATACGGATATCATACATCAGCCTTGTAAGTGCAATACTGTCTTTAGCTGTATATACATCACTGCTGCAATATCCAAGTTTTACGCATCTGCTTACTTCTCTGATTTCATATTCAAAGCCATTTATATCAACCGGACACTCGATTGTTTCCGGTTCTTTTCCTTCCACCTCAAGTATCATGGTCTCGGCGTGTTGGAAATCCGGTAAAAATATACTTCCCTTTGTTCCCTCAATTCTGGCATTACGTTTTAATTCCTGCCCAATTGTCTGGACTGATTCTGCAGTACATCCATCATTATATGTCAGTTTGAGACAGCTGTAATCATCTGTTCCATACTCATTAATATGTACTTTTTGAGTTTCTACATTCTGCGGCTCATTCCCTGTAACAATACGCAGAAATCCCAGATTGTAAATTCCTATGTCCAACAAAGCACCTCCACCAAGTGCAGGGTTAAATTTACGCTCTTTTCTGGCACCTGTTGCAACAAACCCATACTGACATGAAATATGTTTTATTTCTCCAATAACTCCTTGCTGTAAGATACTGTGTAAACGATCATACAATGGAAGAAACCATATCCAGAGTCCCTCCATGATAAAAAGATGCCTATCCCTTGCCAGCCTGTACAGTTCCTGTGCCTGTTTATCATTTATCGTAAACGGCTTTTCGCACAATACATGCTTTCCATGTTCAAGACATAACCTGCAATTCTCATAATGCAAAGTATTTGGTGTTGCTACATAAACAGCCTCAACATCCTGATCTTTAACCAGTGCTTCATACGAATCATAATATCTTGGGATATCATGCTCCTTAGCAAAGGCTTTTGCACTTTCAATGTTACGTGAACCAACTGCTTCTAACTGTTCATTTTCTTTACTCATCTGATTTATGGTTGATGCAAATTTTTTTGCAATATTACCTGTAGCCAAAATTCCCCACTTCATCTTATCTCTCCCATCAATTCTATAAATTTATATGTAATATATACCCATTTAACAATTATTAAAGGACACAAATCTATTATACCTTATATCACCAGCTTCGCATATCCATTTTATATCATATTTTATAATACAAAAGGTCAGACCCGCCAATCCCAATGGTTACTGACGAATCTGACCTTTTACAATTACTAAAAATTTTATATATTATCCTTCAATCTCTTTAATAAGATTAACCATCTCAATAGCACCTTCAGCGCACTCAAATCCCTTATTGCCTGCCTTTGTTCCGGCGCGCTCAATTGCCTGCTCGATTGTATCTGTAGTAAGCACTCCAAACATAACAGGAATATCACTTGCTAAAGAAACATTTGCAATGCCTTTGGAAACCTCGCTACACACATAATCGTAATGGCTTGTAGCACCTCTTATAACTGCACCAAGACATATAACTGCGTCATACTTGCCGCTTTTTGCCATCTTTGAAGCTATCAATGGTATCTCAAATGCGCCCGGCACCCATGCAAGATCAATATTTTCTTCTGAAACATCATGTCTTACAAGCCCGTCTTTAGCTCCCGCAACAAGCTTAGACACAATAAATTCATTAAACCTTGCCGCTACAATACCTACCTTAATTCCACTGTCAACTAACTTACCTTCTAAAACTCTCATCATCAATTTCTCCTTATAAATAATTCATATTTTTACACTACATTTAAAATGTGTCCCATCTTTGTCTGCTTTGTCTTAAGATAGAACCTGTCAAAGCTGGTCGCATCTATCTCAATAGGCACTCTCTCACTGATTTCGATTCCAAAATCTGCAAGCTGGTATACCTTATCGGGATTGTTAGTAAGAAGCCTTAAGCTCTTAGCGCCTAAGTCTTTCAATATCTGTGCTCCTATGTAGTACTCGCGTGCGTCTCCCGGCAGACCAAGTGCCAGATTAGCCTCAAGTGTATCCATTCCCTGATCCTGAAGTGCATATGCCTTAAGCTTATTAACAAGCCCGATTCCTCTGCCCTCCTGTCTCATATAAAGAAGCACACCTCTGCCTTCATTGTTAATCTGTGTCATCGCTGACGCTAGCTGCTGACCGCAGTCACATTTCATTGAGCCAAATGCGTCTCCGGTCAGGCACTCTGAATGTACCCTGCACAAAAGATTGCTGCCATCACCAATGTCTCCCTTTACCAATGCAACATGATGCTCACCATTTAACTTATTAACATAACAGTGTGCCATGAATTCACCATATTTTGTCGGCATTCTTGTAACTGCCACGCACTCAACCAAGTTGTCATGTCTCTTTCTGTATTCCTGAATTGCCTTAATTGTTATGAATTTGAGATTGAATTTTTCGGACATTTCTATGAGGTCTTCTTTTCTCATCATTGTTCCGTCCGCTTTCATTATTTCACAGCACAGACCACATTCTTTAAGTCCTGCTATTCTCATAAGGTCTACTGTTGCCTCTGTATGTCCGTTTCTTTCAAGAACTCCATTAGGTTTTGAACGTAGTGGAAACATATGTCCCGGTCTTCTGAAATCCTCAGGCTTTGCTTCATCTGACACACATGCTCTTGCAGTAAAGCCTCTCTCCTCTGCCGATATTCCTGTTGTCGTCTTAACATGGTCTATTGACACTGTAAATGCAGTTTCATGATTATCAGTATTGTCAGCAACCATCTGTGTAAGTCCCAGCTTTCTGCACAAATCTCCACTCATAGGCATGCATATAAGTCCTTTTCCATATGTCGCCATGAAATTCACATTTTCAGTAGTTGCAAATTCAGCGGCACATATCAGGTCGCCCTCATTCTCTCTGCTTTCATCATCTGAGACAAGTATCAGCTTTCCATCCTGTAAATCCTTAACTGCCTCTTCTACTGTGTTATACTCAAACATTTCCTTTGCCCATCCTTTCTATTTAATAGTTATTCTAGAATCCATTCTTTAGCAGGAACTCTTTCGTTATCCCGCTTTTCGGCTTTTCCTTTTCAAATGTGATGAATTTCTCTATGTACTTACCGACAATATCATTTTCAAGATTAACTACATCACCGACTTTCCTAAGTGACAGCGTTGTCGCACCTGCCGTATGCGGTATTATTGATACTGAAAAGCTCTGGCTGTCCGTCTTGGCAACCGTAAGACTTATTCCATCTATGGCAACCGAACCTTTTTCAACGATATATTTTAATATTCCGCTGTCTGTCTTAATCTGATACCATATCGCGTTATCATCCTTGGTTATCGCTGCAACTTTTCCTGTTCCATCAATATGTCCTGAAACTATATGCCCTCCGAACCTTCCATCTGCTGCCATTGCCCTTTCAAGATTAACAGCACTGCCACTCACCAGCTTGCCAAGTGATGAGCGGTTCAATGTCTCATGCATCACATCCGCAGTAAATGTATTATCATATATCCCTGTCACTGTAAGGCACACACCATTGACAGCAATGCTGTCTCCTATATGTGTACCCTCAAGGACTTTTTCTGCCTGTATTGTAAGAATTGCTGACGCCGTTCCTTTTTTTACATTATTTACATGTCCGATTTCTTCAATAATTCCTGTAAACATTACAACTCTCCTTCAATCAGAATATCGTCACCAAGAAGACGAACGGTTTTGTTTCTCAACTGATATGCTTCATCTACATTTGCAATACCCTGACCTTCAACTGCCGTCTTACTGTCTGCCCCGCCAAATATCTTAGGTGCAATGTAAGTCTGAACCCGTTTCACAATTCCAGCCTGCAATGCCGAGAAGTTAAGTGTTCCACCTCCCTCAAGAATTATACTGTCGATACCTTTTTCTCCAAGTATGTGCATAAGCTCTTTAAGGTCAACATGCTGCTCTGATTCTTTTGTAATTATCACTTCACAACCTGCATTTTCATATAAAGATTTCCTGTCTCTGTCGGTACTGCATGTAGCAATTATTGTTGGTATCTGCCCTGCACTTTTTACAATTCTGCTGTCCAACGGAGTTCTCAATCTGCTGTCGCATATGATTCGCACAGGATTGTGTGGGTTGCTTATGGCTGTACTTCTACAGTCAAGCATTGGATTATCAGCAATCACAGTGCCGACGCCAACCATAATTGCCGCATATCTGTGACGGTCTGCATGCACATTTTCTCTTGCCTGCTCACCCGTAATCCACTTGGAAAGTCCCTTATATGTGGCAATTTTTCCATCAAGTGTCTGTGCTGTTTTCATCACAACATATGGCTCTTTATTCCTTATGTAATGAAAGAATACATAATTCATCGCCAGACATTCTTCATTGCATACACAACCTTCAACTTTAATCCCGTGTTCTTCCAAATATTTAACACCTTTTCCACTTACCAGGGGATTAGGATCCATCGAACCTATCACAACCCTGCTTATTCCTGCCTGCACAAGTGCTTCAGTGCAAGGCGGCTGTTTCCCATGATGGCAGCACGGCTCAAGTGTCACATATATGGTTGCTCCACTGGTATCCTCCATACATCTTGAAAGTGCATCTCTTTCCGCATGAAGCTCACCATATTTCCTGTGCCAGCCTTCACCTATAATTCTGTCATCCTTTACAATTACAGCTCCCACCAACGGATTAGGATTAACCCAGCCTGTTCCTCTCTTCGCCAGTTCAATCGCCCGCTTCATGTAGAATTCATCTTCTTTTGAAAAATTGTTATTTATTTCCTGCTGCATATCTACACCTTCTTTCTGTTCCTTCCTGTCCTGCTTTTCTCTTTCCTGATTTTCCTTGTTTGCTGTATCTTAATTTCATTCTTAATGTGCTTGTTGTTTTCCTGATTTTGCCGGTTCAAAGTCGTGATACCTATAAGTAGTCGCATTTTCAATGGTTTAGTAGGTCTTTTTTCATCTTATCTATAATATTAAACATATTTTTATTCCTCAAAAACCTATAAATTCATTGTTTATGACATGTTTAGTAGGTAATTGCTTAAGTTTTCTTCAGTTTTTAGCTAAAATAAAAGTCAAGTCCAAATTTGTGTGTAAATTCATCTTTCAGTTATGTGGTTTTATCTA
>OLRS01002486.1_pt1 | contig 14262 bp, 13 predicted proteins | sample 1673171 | NCBI WGS metagenome assembly OLRS01 (sample SAMEA3136762, study PRJEB25190) | human gut metagenome | biome: human gut; feature: human-associated habitat; material: faeces | place: Austria | collected 2013
GGAAGACCTGATGGCTGTCCGTGTCGATGGAGAGGTCCCCTGCCACCGGCATGGCTGTGGCCGCAGCGGTGGCGGTGTTCATAGCCGTGCGGCGGATGTTGGCTCCCACCCGGGCGATCAGCTCCCGCATGGAGAAGGGCTTGGTAATGTAATCATCGGCGCCGATCTCAAGACCGGACACCTTGTCGGCCTCCTCCTCCCGTGCGGTGAGGATGATGACGGGCACGTTGTTGCCCTCCTCCCGGAGGGTGCGGCACACGTCGAAGCCGATCATCTTCGGCAGCATCACGTCCAGCAGGATCAGGTCGGGGTTTTCCTTCCGGGCCTTTTCCAGGCCGTCGGCTCCGTCATAGGCCTCCACGGTGCGGTAGCCCTCTCGCTGAAGGTTAAAGCGCAGAATGTCTACGATATTTTTTTCGTCCTCCACAATGAGGATGGTTTTCTGGGCGTCCGTTTTCTGTTCCAAGGAAACGTACCTCCTATTACAGGTTTAGCAGGACCTTGGCCCGCAGGACTGCGGCCACGGTCTTGGCGTCATCGATCTCACCGTTGACGCAGCGGTGCACCATTTCATCAAAGGGTACCCGCTCCACATTGAGAAATTCATCGGGGTCCAGCTGCTGCTGGCTGAATTTCAGCCCCTTGGCCAAAAACAGGTGCAGTGTTTCCCCGTAGCAGCCGGGAGCGGGCAGGAGCTTGCCGAGGGGCAGGAAGGTCTCCGGCTCCGCGCCGGTCTCCTCCTTCAATTCCCGCAGAGCGCCCGTCACCGGGTCCTCGCCGGGGTCCAGCTTGCCCGCGGGCAGCTCATCCAGCACCTTGCCGAATACATACCGGTACTGGCGGACCACCAGCACCCGGTTGGCTTCATCCAGGGCCAGGACCGCCGCGCCGTCCACATGATCCACCACTTCCCGAGTGGCTTCCTCGCCGTTGGGCAGGCGCACGTCATCCACATGCACCGTCATGATTTTACCCTCAAATACGTCCTTGCGGCGGAGCTTGACCTCCGTCAGATCCATGGGCATTTCCATTCTATCCACCTCGTTTAAAGGGCAGAGACCCTGCCTATACTATATTCAGTTTATTATAGCATAGGCGTGTTGAATTGCAAAGGGCTTGTTTTTCTTGAAGTCATGGGAAAACTATGGTATACTGACTCACTGGAAACGAGGTGGTCCCCACGGAGAAAAAGGGAATCAAAATCGCGGCCCAGAACCGCAAAGCCTACCACGATTACTTCGTGGAGGATAAGTACGAGGCAGGCATCGAGCTGTGCGGCACGGAGGTCAAATCCATCCGTGCGGGCACGATGAACCTGAAGGACTCCTACTGCACTGTACAGGACGGCGAGCTGTTCGTCCACAGCATGCACATCTCTCCCTACGAGCATGGCAACATCTTCAACCGGGACCCGGACCGGGACCGGCGGCTGCTGATGCACAAGCGGGAGATCCGCAAGCTCCACGCCCTCGTCAAGCAGGACGGCTACACACTGGTGCCCCTGAGCGTCTATTTCAAGAACGCCAAGGTGAAGGTGGAGGTCGGCCTGTGCAAGGGCAAGAAGAATTACGACAAGCGGGACGCCACCGCCAAGCGGGACGCCGCCCGTGAAATGGACCGGGCCATGAAGGCCCGCAGATAACAGATCAGAAAGGAACGAATGAATATGAGCAATCCCATCGTAACCATCACTATGGAGGACGGCCGCATTATGCGCGGCGAGCTGTATCCCGAGAAGGCTCCCAACACCGTCAACAACTTCATCGCTCTGGCTAACAAGGGCTTCTATGACGGCCTGACCTTCCACCGGGTCATCCCCGGCTTCATGATCCAGGGCGGCTGCCCCGACGGCACCGGTATGGGCGGCCCCGGCTACTGTATCAAGGGTGAGTTCGAGGCCAACGGCATCCGCAACGACCTGCGCCACACCCGTGGTGTGCTGAGCATGGCCCGTGCGCAGGATATGGACTCCGCCGGCAGCCAGTTCTTCATCATGCACAAGGACGCTCCCCATCTGGACGGCCAGTATGCCGCTTTCGGCAAGGTCGTTGCCGGAATGGAGGTCGTGGATAAGATCGCTTCCGTCCGCACCGACTGGAACGATAAGCCCACTACCCCCGTCAAGATGAAGACCGTTGAGCTCATCGAGGGCTGATCTTCTGCGCTTCTGTCCCACATCGCCTGCCCGTGAAGTGCCCCGTTAAGTAGGTAGAAAAAATAATATAAGATTTTTGTTCGCCGTTTCCACAAGGAGACGGCGAATTTTTTGTGCAAATTGGCGTTAGGCCGCTCGATTCATGGCACGGACGTGAGCTTGCAGCGTCCAACACGGGACTTTTTTTGATATTTTACTTTCGCTGTATCGTGATTGTTCTTGCTTGACATGAAAATACCCCCAGAGTACGCAGAGTTTTCTTTTTACTCTGTCTACTCTAGGGGTAGCATATCATGTTGAGGATACAGACCGGGGGCTTTCCATATATGCGTCAGAAAGAGATGAAAGGCTTACTTTTTCTCGCCCTTGGGCAGCAGACCGGCGCGCTCCAGAGCCGGGCGCAGGGCCAGATACAGGATGACCACGCAGATGGTGGAGGCTACGCTGTTGACAAAGGTGACACCACCGGCGATCTTGGACAGGGCCTGTGCCACGGTATACTCCTGGCCAAAGATGTAAATGTTGCGGAAATAGCCCAGGAACGGGTCGGTGATGACGTTCAGCAGCAGGCCGGAGCCGCCTGCCACGATGACCTTGAGCAGGTAGCCCTTGCTGTGGCGGTCGAGATCGCGCAGCTTGAACACCTTGTGGGCCACGGCACCGCAGGTGATGCCGATGATGAACTTCAGCACAAAGGTGGTCACGGCATAGCCCGGGTCACCGGCCAGGATATCGGCCAGAGCCAGACCGATCGCACCGGCCAGGCCGCCGGAAACACCGTCCAGCAGCAGGGCGGTCAGGGCGGTGAAGGTGTTGCCCAGATGGAACGAGGAGCCGCCGTAGAACGGAACACGGAAGAACAGGTATGCCACCAGGCTCAGCGCGGCCATAACGCCGGTCAGGGCCAGCTCCTTGGTGGTAAAGGTGCGTTTGTACAGCACACTGCCGAACAGGATGACAACGATCACCACAGCCAGCAGCAGCCACATTGCAGTTGTAGACATGATTTTTCCCTCCGATTTTTTTCGGGGCGAACCCCCTCTATCCTGCTCCGCAGGATCGTTCGTCCGTTTCAAAGCCACTTACCCATAAAACTACTTGACATTTGGGTGTGTGGTTGGTATGCTCCTATTATACGCGAAACTGGCACCATGAAAATACCCAGAATAAAGTTTTTTTATGGGGTCAGTTTGGCAAAGCACCCAAAAAGGGGAGAGGTCTTATGTTTCATCTGACAACTGCACTGGATGCCGCCAGCGGGGTGCCGCTGTACGAGCAGCTCTATGAGAGCCTTGCCGCCGAGATGCGCAGCGGGGCCATTCCGGCAGGCACCCGGATGCCCGGCAAGCGGCGGCTGGCGGCAGAGCTGTCGGTTTCTGTCAACACGGTGGACGCGGCATATCAGATCCTGGCGACCGAGGGCTACATGGAGCCGCGGGAGCGCAGCGGCTTTTATGTACAGGAATATCTTGCCCTGCCCACCCGGCCCGAGGAAGTGCCGCCCCCGGTATCTGCCGCTCCGCCGGAAGCAGCCGAGCCGCCCGTCCGGTTCGATCTGTCCACCCGGGGCGTGGACCCGGGGCTGTTCCCGTTCCGCACCTGGGCCCGGCTGCAGAAAGAGCTGCTCTATTCCTCGCCCCAGCTGCTGACCCATGGCGATGCACAGGGGGACGTGGAGCTGCGGCAGGCGCTGGCGGACTATCTGGAGGAATACCGGGGCGTGCGGTGCACCGCCGAGCAGGTGGTGGTGGGTGCCGGTATGGAGTATCTGCTGAGCCTGCTGGCCCCGCTCCTGCCCGGCAAAACGGCGGTGGAGAATCCCGGCTACCAGCGCGCGAAGCAGGTGCTGGAAAACAACGGCGTGGCGTGCTGCTGTCTGCCTGTGGATGCGGACGGCCTTTCTGTTGAGGCATTGTCCGGCTCGGGCGCGGCGGTGTGCTATGTCACGCCCAGCCACCAGTTCCCCACGGGCGTGACCATGCCGGCGGGCCGCCGCACGGAGCTGCTCCACTGGGCATCCCGCTGCCCGGGCCAGCGGTATATCATAGAGGACGATTACGATTCGGAGTTCCGCTTTGATACCCGCCCCCTGCCCAGCCTGCAGGGCATGGCCGGGGCCGACGGCCCGGTGGTCTACCTTTCCACCTGCTCCCGCAGTCTGGCCCCCGGCATCCGCATCGCCTACATGGTGCTGCCCCGGCAGCTGCTGCCCGCCTGGCGGGCAAAGTACCGGATCTATTCCGGCACCGTCAGCCGGTTTGAGCAGCAGACCCTGGCCCGCTTCATCCGCGAGGGCTACTTTACCCGGCATCTTGCCCGGGAGCGCGTGGCCTACAAGGCCCGGCGGGATGCTCTGGCTGCCTCTCTGCGCGCTGCTTTTGCGCCGGACGAGCTGACCCTGACCGGCCTGCACACCGGCCTGCATCTGTTGGCAAGGCTGAAAAATGCCCCGCCGGATGCCGCCCTTCACGCCGCCGCAAAGGCGCAGGGCGTGGCCCTGAGCCTGCTGAGCGATTATGACCTGACCGGCGGGGAACAGGATTTTTCCGGTACGTTTGTGCTGGGCTATGGCTCCCTGAGCGAGGCATCGTTCCCCGAGGCGGGCGAAACGCTGAGGAAGGTCTGCACCGCCGCCCGGGAAGCGTCTGTGACCGTGTAAGTGCCCGCTTTTGCATCCCACGCCCCGGGCAGGGCCTCGGCGTGGGGGAGGGCGCTGTTGTTGGCCAGAAACTCCAGGACCGTGCCCAGCAGGGTGTAATCCTGCGCCGCAAAGTCGGTGAGCAGGGCCGTGCTGCTGGCCCGCAGGGCATCCGGCAGGGTGGCGGGCAGCAGGGCGAGGTCCTGCCGGAAAAAGGCTTCCCACACTGCCGCCCGGGCGGCGGCCCGGCGGGCAGGCGGCAGGGTGCCGTCCGCATCCCAGCCGGAGAGCAGAGCGTGGGCCTCCTTGGCCGAAATGCTCTGCACAGCGGCGGAAAGCCCGGTTTCGGCCAGCTCATCGGCAGTCAGAGCCCCCGAAAACCCCACCCGCACCGGCCCGTAACGGGAAGCGGTCTTTTCCAGCACGGCGGGGGACAGCGCCAGATAAAACATATCCTCCGGCAGGCCCAGCACCTCCAGAAGCGCCTGACGGCACCGGGCGGGCCCCGCCGCTCCGTAGCAGTGGGCAAGGCTGGCAGTCTCTCCGTTGAAAGGAACCGTCAGCTCCCCCGGCACGGCCAGCAGGTTCAGACTGTTCTGGGCGGCGTTCAGGTAGACCAGCAAAAAGCCCGGCTGCTCCCCGGCGGTGCAGAGAAGCAGGGTCATCCGGTGCTCGGCCCGGGGCAGCTGGATGGGCACCCCGCTCTGGGGCTGGGCGGTCTGGATGCGGGTGCGCACCATCTGCCGGGTGAGCAGGACTGTGCCGCCCACCAGCGGCAGCAGCACCAGAAGTGCCGCCCCCAAAGCAGCCCAGAAGGGCCTCCAACCGTTCTTGTGCATCCCGTGTTCCTCCGTTCCGTTTTGGAACAGGGTGGGCCGGGATGCGCTTTTTTATACAGAAACCGCTGCCCGGGCATGAAAACGCCCCCTGTGCCATACAGTAGAGCACAGGGGGCGTTTGTGTATGTGGGAGAGCTTGGCGCGGGTGAATGCGGTGGTCGGCGGTGTGGTATGGGGGCCGGTGGGGCTGGCACTGCTGTTTGGCACCGGCTGTCTGCTGACAGTGCGCACCGGTTTTTTCCAGCTGCGGTATTTCGGGTACTGGATGCGGCACACCATCGGGGCCATCTTCCTGGACCGGAATGTGACCGCCCACACGGACGATGAAGCCATCAGCCAGTTCCAGAGCCTTTGCACAGCGCTGGCGGCGACCATCGGCACCGGCAACATCGTGGGCGTGGCGGCGGCCATTCTGTCAGGCGGACCGGGGGCTGTGTTCTGGATGTGGGTCATGGCCCTGCTGGGGATGATGACCAGCTATGCCGAGAACGTGCTGGGCATCTGCTACCGCCGCCGGGATGCCGCCGGAAGATGGTGCGGCGGTCCCATGTACTATCTGGCCGAGGGGCTGGGCGGCGGCTTTGGCCGGGCACTGGCGGTGCTGTTTGCCGGCTTTTGCGTGCTGGCTAGCTTCGGCATGGGGAACATGAGCCAGATCAACTCCATTGCGGGCAATCTACAGGCGGTGTTCCGGGTACCGCCGGTGGCAACGGGCATCGTGCTGACCCTGCTCACCGGGCGGGTCATACTGGGCGGGCTGAAGCGGGTGGCCGCAGTCACGGAGGCCATCGTCCCGCTCATGGCCCTGTTCTACCTGTTCGGGGCGCTGACCGTGGTCTGTGTCCATTGGGCGGCTGTCCCGGCGGCATTCGCGGCCATCTTCCGGGGAGCGTTTGGCTTGCAGGCCGCCGGGGGCGGGGTGCTGGGTTACGGCATGGCCCGGGCCATCAGCTGGGGATTCAAGCGGGGAGCCTTTTCCAACGAAGCAGGACTGGGCGCGTCGGTGCTGGTGCACTGCGCGACCAATGTGGAGGAGCCTGTCCAGCAGGGAATGTGGGGCATGTTCGAGGTGTTTGCAGATACCATGGTGGTCTGCACCCTCACGGCCCTTGTGGTGCTCACCAGCGGCCTTGTGGATCTGGACACCGGTGCGGCCCTGACCGGTGTGGAGGGCTCCGCACTGGTGGGGCAGGCCTTTTCCACGGTGTTTGGGGCGTTCGGGCCGCAGTTCATCGCGGTGTCGGTCCTGTTGTTTGCCTATTCCACTACGCTGGGGTGGAGCCATTACGGCACCCGGGCGGTGGTGTATCTGCTGGGGGAGCGTGCCGCTGCAGGATATAAACTGGTGTTTGCGGCCATGGTGCTGGTGGGTGCTGTGATGAAGCTGGACCTGGCCTGGGCGCTCTCCGATACCTTCAACGGCCTGATGATGCTGCCCAATCTTGTGGGCGTGGTGGGGCTTTCGGGGGTGGTGGTACGGGAGACACAAGCGTACCTGAAACGAAAATGACCCTCTCCGTCCCTGCAGTCTGTCTGTCAGATGCGGGATGGAGAGGGTCATTCTTTATCGCTTCTTTTTATTCGGCTTCGGGGCAGGCCGCTTCAGGCTCCGCACCGCGTCACGCCCGGCGGCGATGCCGCTGCCAAAGGCCCAGTGCAGGTTGAAGCCGCCGCAGCTGCCGGCGCAGTCCAGCGTTTCACCCACAAAGTAAAGGCCAGGGCAGCCCTTGAACTGGAAGCTGGGGGTCACTTCGGTCAGGCTCAGGCCGCCGCCGGTGGTCTGGGCCTGCTTCCAGCCGCAGGGGGTCAGGCCCTCGAACAGCCAGTGCTTGGCCGCGTTGGCCAGCACCTGCCAGGCGGCATCCGGCAGGGTGTCCACCGGTTTTTCAGGCAGCTTTGCCGCTGCCCACAGGGCGCGGCCCAGCTTGGGATTGAGCAGACCTGTCCAGAAATCCGCAGGTGCCTTGCCCGGCAGCAGGGGCACCCGGGCCGCAAACAGGGCGGTCAGGGCAGTCTCGTCCAGCATGGGGAAGAGGTCCAGCTCAACGGCCGGGCGCTTTGGCCCCCGCCCCGGGGCCAGATGGCCGGACAGCTGCATGATGCAGATGCCCGAAAGCCCATAGTCTGTGAACTGCACCTCGCCGTTTTCCACAGCCACGGTGCAGTGGCGGTCGAGGTCCAGCAGGGTGGCAGCGGCCTTGGCCCGGATGCCGGCCAGAGATCGGTTGGGCTTTGCTGTCTGCAGGGCGGTCAGGCAGGGGTACAGCGGCTCCAGCTTTCCGCCGCACTGGGCGGCGAATCGGGTGCCGAAGCCGTCGGTGCCGAACTGCGGCCCGGCATTGCCGCCCATGGCGCAGATGACGGCATCGGCCCGCAGGGTCTGGTCCTGACCCTCGGCATTCTCGCACAGGATGGTGTAGCCGCTGCGGTTCTGGCTCAGGGTCTGCACAGTGCAGCCGGTACGCACCTCCACGCCCAGCCGGGCAAGGTGGCCTTCCAGCAGGGCCAGCACGTCTGCGGCCTGGTTGGAGTAGGGGTATACCCGCCCGGCCTCATCGGTGCGGGTGTACAGGCCCAGCGCCGCGAACCATTCCAGCGGTGCGGCGGCATCCACCGCGGCCAGCAGGGGCCGCAGGGCGGCGGGGTCAGCGGTGAAATACTGCTCCGGTGCAATGCCGGTGTTGTCCAAATTGCAGCGGCCGTTGCCGGTGGCCAACAGCTTTTTGCCGCACCTGGGGTTGCGGTCCAGCACCGTCACCCGCACTGCCCCTGCCGGGGCAGACTGGGCGGCGGCCAATGCGGCGGCAAGGCCCGCTGCACCGCCGCCCAATATCACGATCTGCTGCATAAGAGCACCCCCTCAGAAATCCATACATTTTATTATAACATACACAGCAGCAAAAGGATAGAAGAATGCCCCAAATTTGCAGCGAATAATCTTTGACGAAAGCCTTGACAGAAAAAGCAGAATTTGGTAGTGTTGATTCGACGGAATTGCGTGGTTTCGCAGGCTGTGGAAATGCGGCCGGAAAAGGGCAGAGAGTTGGGACTCTGCTGAGGAGAAGCTGAATATGTGGAAGAAAAAAGAAAGATGGACGGCAGCTGCGCTGCTGCTGGCGATGGTCGTAGTGACAGGTCTGTGCTGGTACATCCTGTACATCCGGCAGCAGTTCTATGACGAAGGCACCCGCAATCTGCTGGAGACCTATGAGCAGGTGGATAAGGCGTTTACCATCTTCAGCCGGAGCAACTGGAATATGCTGAACGAGTGGGGCAAGAGCCTGCAGGCTGCCAATGAGGAGGGCCTGGCGGAGGAACGCCTGCGCAGCTATGAGGCCGAGCGGGAGATCTGGCGGTATAGCAGCGTGTATCTGTTCAATGAAAACTGCGAATATTGGAGCATCCGGGGCAAGCATGAAAAAGTGGATCACCTCTGGACGGCCTTTGAGGAGATGTACCGCACCGGCAAGCCTACGGTGTCCAGCTACATCATGCGGAGCGGGGAGCGCCGGGTGGTATACTCTGCGCCCATTGCGCCGGTGGAGATCGACGGCACCACCTACACCAGCCTTGCCGTGAGCTATCGGAATAAGACCATAGAGGAATTGATCGGCGGCAGTGCTTACGGCGGCCAGAGCGACTGCTACATCATCCATCCCGATGGCGATGTGATGCTCTCGGAGGAGCCCAAGAGCGAGATCGAGGACTGGATGGACAACCTGTTCGACTACCTGCAGAAGCATGCGCAGGTGGATGCGGGCACACTGACCCGGGCCCGGCAGGACGTGGCAGAGGGCCGCAGCGGCAGCCTTTCCTGCTGGTTTGAGGGCAAGAGCTATTATCTGGTCTACCAGCCTGTGGGCTTTCAGGATCTGTCCATTGTGGGCATCGTCGGCCGTGACGTGGTGGACAGTGGAATGCGGAAGATCCAGAACGCCACCATCCTGCTGCTGGCTGGGCTGTTTTTCTGCGCAGGCATCGTGCTGGTGCACGGTGTCCGCATCGATGCCCGCCTGCGCGTGGAGGAAAAGGAGCGCGCCCTCCGGCAGGAAGAGGAGGCCCGCCAGCAGATGGAGGACCTGGCCAACACCGACGGCCTGACCGGACTGTATAATGAACGCTATTTTGACGCATTGTTGAAAGAAAACGAGCTGAACAGGACACCGTTTGTCCTGTTCTACCTCGACCTTGACCGTTTCAAGCCTGTGAACGACCGTTACGGCCACGATGTGGGCGACCAGCTGCTTAAGGAGGTGGCCAGCCGCCTGCGTGGCTGCGTGCGGGAGAGCGATGCGGTGTTCCGCATCGGCGGGGATGAGTTTGCCCTCATCGTCAACGGAGCCGTAACGGAGGGGTTCTGCAAGAGCCGGGTGGAAAAGATCAAGGCAGCCATCCGGGAGCCTTACCGCCTGAAGGATGCAGAGGTGCAGGTTGGCACCAGCTGCGGCTGTGCGGTCTACCCCTGCGACAGCGACGATGTGCGTGCCATCCGCATCCTGGCCGACCACCGGATGTATGAGGATAAGCAGCGCTCCGGCCGGAGCTGCGAGTGACGAGAACGATAAAAGATTTCTCCCAGTTTCTTTTGCTTTCTCCCAAAATGAGCGTATAATTGGGAGAAGGAAGAACGGGCTGGGAGAAGGAATGGGTGAATCATGCGTACATTTGATTATAAAAAGATTGCAGAATACTCCTGGGATAATGAGGTCTTGTCTTATGTTGCGAAGATCCATGAATGCAAGGGGCGGCAGGAACTATATCTGAAACAAAGGCCCGCTGAATTGGAGCGGCTGGTGGAGATCGCAAAGATCCAAAGTACAGAGTCCTCCAATCGGATCGAAGGGATCATCACGACCAATGCACGCCTGAAACAGCTGGTTGAAGATAAAACGACTCCACGTAACCGGGACGAAATGGAGATATTGGGATATCGGAATGTTTTAAATCTCATCCACGAGAACTATGCCTATATTCCGGTAGAGCCGGGGTACATCCTGCAACTGCACCGTGATCTGCTGAAATATACGAATTTGACCTATCGAGGACATTTTAAGACTACACCCAATGAGATCGATATGACCCTTCCCAGCGGGGAACGCCATGTGCTGTTCCGCCCGCTGGAACCATACGAGACACCGGGTGCTGTGGAGGCACTTTGCTGCACTTATCAGGATGTGCTGCACAGAGAACTCGTTGATCCCCTGCTTTTGATCCCCTGTTTTATCTTGGATTTTCTCTGTATCCATCCTTTCAATGATGGTAACGGCAGAATGAGCCGGCTGCTGACCCTTTTGATGCTGTATCAGAATGGATATGTTGTGGGGCAGTACATCAGCATTGAAAAAGCAATTGCAGAGACTAAGGATGAGTACTATGCAGCACTGGCGCAGGCTGATCAGCACTGGCATGAGGAGGAAAATGACCCGACACCGTTCATCAAATATATGCTGGCGGTGATCTGCTCCTGTTATCAGGATTTTGAGCAGCGGGTCGATCTGGTTGGCGGGGGACAGAAGCGCGTGACGGCGTACGAACGAGTGCGCAGTTATGCGATGGAAAAGCTGGGAGCCTTTACAAAACAGGAGGCCGCAGAGGCCTGCCCGGGCTTTGGTACAAGCTCGATTGAAAGCGCGCTGAAAAAACTGACAGAGGAGGGCGTTCTGGAGAGGATCGGCGCGGGCAGAAAGACGCAGTATGTGCGCAGGTAAGGCTCCGGCAGGAGCTGAATGAATAATTCCCTTCCTGTTTCCACAGAATAACCATACTTCACAGAAATCTGGAAGCAAAACCGGAACATGGAAAGGAAGGGAACCTTATGAAAGCAACCGGCATCGTGCGCCGCATCGATGAGCTGGGGCGGGTGGTCATCCCCAAGGAGATCCGCCGCACCCAGCGCATCCGCAGGGGAGACCCGCTGGAGATCTTCACAACAGGGGACGGCGAGGTCATCTTCAAAAAGTATTCGCCCATGGGGGAACTGAGCGGGGTGACGGCCCAGTATGTGGAGGTGCTGAGCAAGTGCTTTGCCCTGACGGCCTTTGTCTCAGACCGGGACCGCATTCTGGCGGCATCCGGTGCGGGCAGGCGGGATCTGGCAGACCGCAGCGTGAGCCAGCCGCTGGAAAAGCTGATGGACAGCCGCAAGCCCTACCAGAGCGATGGCAGCCCCGAAAAGGCATTGTTGCCCTGTGAGGGCTCACCCCGGGCGCTGCTGTGCGCTGTGCCCATCATTGCGGCGGGGGATGTCACCGGCAGTGTGGGCCTGCTTACGGAGGACCGCACTGCCCAGCCCGATGCCGCCCAGCTCAAGGCGGTGAACGTGGCGGCGGCATTTCTGGCAAAGCAGATGGAGGAATGATCTATTATATAGGAGAGCCGCCGCAGGGCGGCTCTTTTTTGTGCGGCCTTTATGACAGAATTATGAATCTTTCAAAACTTTTCTGAGAAGCTATTGACAGCGCCGCAAAATTGGATATAATGGTCTTAGCACTCAGGAAGAAGGAGTGCTAAAGAACAAAAAGCGAACGAAGGAGGCAGGCGCTATGACGATGGATGCACGCAAACAGCGTGTCTTGCAGGCGATCGTTGCGCTGTATGGCCTCGAGGGCGAGCCCGTGGGCAGCAGTGTGCTGGCAAACTACTTTGATATGGCAGTTTCCAGTGCCACGCTGCGCAACGAGATGGCCGCGCTGACCAAGCTGGGTCTGCTGGAGCAGCCCCACACCAGCGCAGGCCGTGTCCCCAGTGCCAAGGGCTACCGTTATTATCTGGATCATCTTCTCACCGATGACCAGCCGCTGGACCGTGTGACCCGCGCCCGTGTGGACGCGGTGTTCGCAAGCCTTGACCACGAGCCGGAAAAGCTGGCACAGGGTGCCGCCAAGGCGCTGGCCGCCATCAGCGGCTGCACCGCCGCCGTCAGCACCCCCTGTGCTGAGGATCTCTGCATCGCTCACTACGAGGTGGTGCAGGTGGGCCGCAGCGCCGCAGCGGTGCTGGCTGTGACCACTGCCGGTTATGTCCGCACCCGTGTGGCGCGGGTCCGCACCGGTCTTTCCCGGGAAAATGCAGCGGCGCTTGCCGCCCTGCTCAACCGGAACCTGACCTTTGTGGCTCCTGTTGATCTGTCGCCCCGGCTCCTTGCAGAGCTGTGCAGCCAGATCAGCCCGGAGCTGGTGCCGGTGATCAGCGCCGCCGCCGCCATCCTGCAGGATTCCACCCAGCCCCATGTGTATCTGGGGGGTGAGCAGTACCTGCTGGACTGGCCCCAGCTGGACGGCAAGGTGGGCAGCATCCTGAGCCTGCTGAACGACGAAGAGCAGGCCGCCGCCCTCATTGCACCCCCGGCAGAGCAGAGCGAAAGCATCCTGCTGGGCGAGGATCTGGAACCTCAGATCCCTGGCCTGTGCATTGTGAGTGACCGGTATCTGGTGGGCGGAGGCCTCTGGGGCTCCGTGGCCCTCATCGGCCCCACCCGGATGCCTTTCCAGAAGCTGATGCCGCTGCTCCACACCTTTGCTGATCAGCTTGGCGAAGGAATGAGCGGCAAACGAAAAGATACCCCGCAGGCAGCCGCACCCCGGCGGACTGTGATCTATAAGGAGGACCTGGAATGAGCGAAGAAACAAAAAAGACCCCGCAGGCAGAAGAACCTGCCGTGGAGCCCAACACCGCCGAGCAGGCCGCCCCGGAAACTGCACCTGAGCAGGCAGCGGCTCCCGAGACGAACGCTGAAGCGGCAGACCCCAAGAAAAAGGATGGCTTCTTCAACAAGAAGGCCCGGGAGCTGGAGGCCGTGAAGGCAAAGCTGGACGCGGCTGAGAAGAATGCCAATCAGGCCAAGGATCAACTGCTGCGGATGGCCGCCGAATATGAGAACTACCGCAAGCGCTCCACCCGTGAGGCTGACCAGAAGTTCAACGACGGCGTGTCCTTTGCCGTGAACCAGATCATCCCCATTCTGGATACGCTGGAGATGGCGGCCAACGCCCCCACCACCGACGAGAATTACAAGAAGGGCGTGACCATGACGCTGGACAAAGCCGCCAAGGCGCTGAGTACCCTCCATGTGGAGGAGATCGAGGCGCTGGGCAAGCCCTTTGACCCCAACTTTATGAATGCCGTGCAGCAGATCCCCGCCCCCGATGGGCAGGAGAGCGGCACCGTGATCACGGTTTACCAGAAGGGCTACAAGCTGGGCGATAAGATCGTCCGCCATGCCACCGTTGTTGTGGCAGAGTGATTTTGCAAGACCCCGCAAGGGTTTTCAAATATAACATCCGCTTGGTAACATTTGAGCATCATATAAACAAAAAACGTTCTGAATTTGAGAGGAGCTTTCATTATGAGTAAGATCATTGGTATCGACCTTGGTACTACCAACAGCTGCGTAGCTGTTATGGAGGGCGGCGAGCCCGTTGTTATCGCAAACTCTGAGGGTGCGCGCACCACCCCGTCTGTTGTCGGCTTCACCAAGACCGGCGACCGACTGGTGGGTCAGGTCGCAAAGCGCCAGGCAATCACCAACCCTGAGAACACGGTGGCTTCCATCAAGCGTTATATGGGCACCGACCACAAGGTGACCCTGAACGGCAAGGAGTACACTCCCCAGCAGGTCAGCGCTATGATCC
>OLRS01002491.1_pt1 | contig 14240 bp, 17 predicted proteins | sample 1673171 | NCBI WGS metagenome assembly OLRS01 (sample SAMEA3136762, study PRJEB25190) | human gut metagenome | biome: human gut; feature: human-associated habitat; material: faeces | place: Austria | collected 2013
TATTTGCGGTAGATCAGATGCACACAGCGGTCGATGACGGTTTTCTCCACCGGCAGCAGCCCTTCCTTGCCGCCCACCACCAGTTCGCACAGCGAAAGGATAAAGTCAGCTTTCAGGGAAAGGGGATTATCTTCCTCGGAGTAGTTGGCATTGATGTCCATGGGATTGATGAACTGGGTGCTGTTGGGCGAAATTTTGATGACCTGACCTTTCAGCCGGTTCACCAGCGGGGAGTATTCGCCTTCGGGATCGTTCACGATAATATCATCGTCCGTCACCAGAAAAGCGTTTGCAATCTCACGTTTTGCCGAGAAACTTTTGCCAGAGCCGGGAGTGCCCAAAATCAGGCCATTGGGGTTCTTCAGCTTTTTCCGGTCCACCATGATAAGGTTGTTGGACAGGGCGTTCAGGCCGTAATACAGGCTTTCCTTACCGGACTGATACAGTTCCTGCGTGGTGAACGGGATGAAGATGGCGGTGCTGCTGGTGGTCAGCCCTCGCTGAATTTCGATCTGACAGTCTGCCAGCGGCAGGCTGCTCATCAGCCCCTGCTCCTGCTGGAAATCCAGTCGGCACAGGTTGCAGTTGTGCTTCTGTGCAATGCTGGATGCCTGAAAAACGCTGTTTTCCAGTTCCTGTTCCGTGCGCCCGGTGTTCAGCACCAGAAATGTGACAAGGAACATCCGCTCGTTCTGGCTCTGCAATTCTTTCAAAAGTGCCTTGGCATCCCTGCCGTAGGTTGCCAAATCCGACGGAATGATGTCAATATCATATCCGGCACGGATGGCTTTCTTCTGCTCCTCGATCTTTGATCTATCGAGTTCGGTGATGGTGCGTTTCACGGTCTTAATAGCACGGTTCTGATCGACACTCTGAATGTGCATGGTGACGATCTGCGAGGAATCCATGTCCAGAAAATCCTTCAAAAGCTGGTCGCTGATGTCGGATGCCGTGATGCTCAAGAAGCTGGCGGCGCAAAAGATGCCGCCCATTTGGAACGTCCGGGAGTTCTTGAAGGCAAAGGCGGTGGGTGCAATGGCATCCTTCACGGAAAGGCCGCTTTTCACAAGGTCTTTCCAGTCAAAATGAAATTTGCTGGCACCGTCCATGTTGAACATATCGTGCATGAGTTTCAGCCGCTGGACACCGTTCAGGGGCTTTGCCTGCACCCCCAGCCGGTGGAAGTTGTTCAGCAGATCGTTCTGGATGTGGTCGAGCCGGGGCTTGACCTGTGCCATGCTTTCGCCCTCCACCCCAAAGGTGATGAATTTGGTCTTGGTCAGACCATTATTGCCCTTGGCAAGCTGCTGGCGCAGCATCTGGCTGTACTCAGCACGAACATCATCGAAACCATCTCGCTGGTACGGAATGCGGATGCTCTTTTCAAACTCGGTGCTGTCGGTTGCCATGTTCACAAAAGACAGTTCAAACTTGATGCTGGAATCAAAGAAGTTCAGAAAACTGCACCATTCCTCAAAAATGGCGGTCTTGTCCTCCTGCTGCGCTAACTGATAATTGATGTCCTGATACTGGATGGTACGGGTGTAGTAATTGGGCTTCACCCGGCAGATGCCGTCCTCAAACATCCGCTGCATGGGGATGGACTGCTGGGCGGTCCGGGGCACAGCAGGCTTTGCTTTCTGCCTACGCTTCTGCGTAGACTGCGGCTTGCTGTGCTTACCGGTCTTTTTCCAAAACGGGATCATGGGTCATGCCTCCCTTCATCAAAATCGCATAGTAGTTGTTGGTCTTGTAGGGGCGAATCTTCGGGCGGACAAACCGGGACTGCACATAGTACGACAGCAGCTTTTCCATGGGCTGACCGTTCTTTTCATACATTCCGAGAAAGAACGCCGGCAGCATCACCGCCATCATGCCGAGGGTGGCGGCAGTGTTGCCGCCGGAATCCCGGAGAACAAAAAACAGCGGCACTCCAATGAGAGCCGCTGTGCCGAAACAAAGCAGTTGCCGTTTCGTCAGGTTGAATGCGACCTTCGATTTTACTTTCGTCAGGTCACGGGGAACGGAAATATACGCGGCCAATAAAGCACCTCCTTTAGTGCGCTCCGAGGACAGATTTCGTCACGGAGCTGGTCTTGAACAGGCTGAAACAGAGCAGAACGGTGTAGCCCACAATGCTCCAAATAGAGTTGATGGCATCCCCGGAAATCGCCACGCTCTGGATCAGCACGGCATAAATTGCCACGCAGATGAGGATGAGAAAGCCCTGAAAACCCAGCGCAAACAGGCATTTCAGGTAGTTCTGCCCCATGTGCGACTGCTCGTGGTTGCCCCATGTTGCCATGGGGATGGGCGCAAGGCTCACCATGCAGTAGATTTCAATCATACGCCCGTACACGATGACGAAAATAATGATGCTCAAGATCCGCATGGTGATGCCGATGAAGAAGGACTGCAAAAACAGCCCGAACAGGGGGCCTACATCCATCTGCATCAGGCTTGCTTCCAACATCGACAAGCCAATGTCGTTGACACGGGTATTTCCGGCAATGATGCCACTGGAATCAGACACCACCTTCTGTGTCAGGTCAAAGACCGCCATCACAATGTCGAAAGTATTGCTGATGAGCCACACCGACACCGCCGTTTTGAAGATCCAGCGCATGATGAGGGCAGGCTCAAACTGCGCCATGTTGTTGTGCTGGGTGATCATCTCGATCAACTCGTAACAGGCGATGAAGGTCAGGATGATGCCTGCAATGGGCAGCACCACATTCCGAGAAAGAGCTTCGATCATCGCAAAAACGCGCGGCTCAAAGCTGGAGGGCTTGGTGCCCACCTGCTGTGCGATGTTGCCCACCTGCGTGTTTACATCGTCGAACAGGCCGGAAAGATTGGACATAATGCCTGCCGTCAGGATGCCTTTGATCCAGTCGGCAATGGCTTTGAGAACGGTTTCCATTCAGTCACCGTCCTTAGCTGAAGTGGTTGATAAGGGTCTTGAGAAGATTCAGGAGAAAAATAATGTGGGTCAAAAACTGCATAAAGCACCGCCTTTCATTGATGGGTGGATAAAAACACGGCTTGGGGCACGGACATTCAATAAAACTGCAAACCGCAGAGGGCTTTCCGCTGCTGCTCAAGCCGCTGTATGGAATAATCGCCTCAGAAGCCGATGAAAACAAAAATGCCGACTGCTTTTTGGCAATCGGCATAGGACAATAATTCAGTTATGCAAGCATTTTGCCCTCCAGATAGGAGCAGCGGAGATAATCAGGATTGGTGTAGTATACGTTGGAATTGAAATCGGAGATCTCATCCGTGATAAACGACGAAAAAACATCCAGAATTGCCTGTGCTGCATCATCATCCTTCATGGTGGACAGCACCAGCCCCTGGTACAGCATTCCGATGGAGGTTGCAGAAGGAACCGTGTAGCGGCACTCTGCGGCGGTATCAAAATCCCCCTCCGGGATGTTGAGATCTTCAATCAGCTCATCCGAAACCTGCTCAAAGGACAGGCAATGGTTTACTTCTGCCAGCCGGAGCTGCCGTTCGATGTCGGCTTTTGTAAAGTGACGGATCACATCCTGCCGATGATTTTTGGTCTTGCGGGCAATGGTCTCAATCAGGCTGCAAACATAGAGAACATCATTTTTCTGCTTTTCGGTCATGGATGGGTTCACTCCTCTCAAAGGTCAGGCAGTGCAAAGCGTTTACGGTGTGAAAGCTGATCTGGTGTGTTGGATGCTTGAATTTCGCCAAGGCCCAAAATGCTTCACGGCTGATCTGCCCGGACGTAAATCCGTTGACGTAATCCCAAATGGTGTCGTCTGCCATGGGTCCCTCCACAATATCGTAGGGATGGGTTTCGCCTGCACGACATTTTGCAATGAAATCCAGCCATTCGTCCGACATTTCAGGGAAACGCAGGATTTTCAGGTCGGGATTTTCTACATAGCGGTAGACGTTCACAAGGCCGTCGGCAGAACGGCGGTCTGCCCAGCGGTAGGCTTGCTGATAGTTGTTCGTGCAGTAGAATCCCCAAGAAAAGTCCTTTGTATACCGTGTGATACGGATTTCGGGATAGACAACTTCTTCTTTACTGCCATGATACAATAAAATCTCGCTCATCTGCGTCACCTTCTGTATGTGAGATGGTTACTATGGATTTCCTTATTATAATATGTACCGGGCGGCAACCGCCGCCCGCCGTTCTTAACCGAACAGGCCGCTCAGCAGGGGAATCAGGGTAATGCCGACCAGCGCAACGCCGCCGCCAGCCATGAGCTGCTTCATGCCCTGAGACTTGGAGCCGGGGTTGTCGTTGCCGTAACCTTCCAGCAGGTTGATGGCACCCCAAACGCCGAGACCGGCACCCAGAGCGACAACCAGAGTCTGAAGAACTTCGATAGCAGAGTTAAAGAATTCCATAGTCGTTTCTCCTTTATAAATGAAAGTTGTAGACCGTCCGTACACACCTGAAGCTGCATAATGAAGCCGCAAACTGCGGCGGGAGTGGGCTTGCTGGTGTACCTCTCTGGTCAGGATAAAATAAAACCGCCTACCGGATCAGGCAGACGGGAGCGAATCAGCGTCCAGCACGAGAAACTCATCTCCGGGCTGGATTTTTTCTTTGCGGTTCAGATATTTTTCAATATCGAAGGTGTTTTTGGGGTCGTAGTCCGAGGTCAGCTTGTAGTTGGGATGCTGGGTCAGGTCGTACTTGTCCGAGAGAAACGGTCTGACACCACGCAACTGCAAGATGCACTTGCCGCCGTCCAGCACCGCCAGCTCGTCCCGGCTCAATAATTCGTGCCCCATCTTTTGGAACGTGGTGCCATAGCTTGGACTGTTGCCACGGGTGTCCGAGGTGTTGAACGAATCAATGGTTTCCTTGCCCAGTGTTTCGGACAGTTCTTTCAGTGTGGTGGGTTCAGAGCCGCCGAGAAAAATCTGGCTGTCCATGTTGCCCACGATGGTATCTGCATTGTCTTTGTAGATGGCCTTTAACTGACTGCGCGCCTGCAAAACAAGGCAGGCCGAGATTTCACGGCTGCGGATAGTGGCCACCAGCTTTTCCAGATTGGGAATCTGCCCGATGTTGGCACACTCGTCGATCAGGCACCGCACATGGACGGGCAGCTTGCCGCCGTACACATCATCTGCTTTATCGCACAGCAGATTGAAAAGCTGGGTGTAGACCATGCTGATGAGGAAGTTGAAGGTGGAATCCGTGTCCGACATGATGAGGAACAGCGCCGTTTTCTTATCACCCAACGTGTCCAGTTGCAGCTCATCGTACATGGTGAGGTCACGCAATTCTTGGATGTCGAAGGGCGCAAGCCGGGCACCGCAGGAAATCAGGATGGATTTTGCGGTCTTTCCGGCAGCCAGCTTGTAAAGTTTGTACTGCCGACCGGCAAAGCTGTTGGGCTTCTTTTTTGCCAGTTCTTCAAACAGCAGATCCACCGGGTTCTGGTATTCCTCGTCGTCCTCCAACACCTGCATGGTGTTGAGCATTTCCAGCAGAGTAGCGAAGTTTTGCTCCTCCACCGGGGCTTCATAATGCAGATAGGCGATCAGGGCGGTCAGCAAAAGACGTTCACTTTTCTCCCAGAAGGGGTCCCCGCCGGACCCTTCGCCCTTGGTGTTGGTCATCAGGGTCGTAACCAGCTTCAGAATGTCCTTTTCGCTGTGGACATAGGCGAAGGGATTGTAGTGCATCGACTTTTTGAAGTTAATGGTATTCAGGATTTTCAGCTTGTAACCGTTCTTCAACATTGCGTTGCCACATTCAAGAACGATAGTTCCTTTCGGATCGGTGACGACATAGGAGCTGTGGCACTGAAGCAGATTCGGTTTCAGCCAAAACCGCGTCTTACCGCTGCCGGAACCGCCCACTACCAGCACGTTTTTGTTTCGGGCGTTCTTGGGGTCAGGCGGGCGGTTGGACATCATCAACCGTTCTGTTTTAGTCAGGATGATGTTGTCGGAAAACTTAGGAGCCATGAACGGCTCAATGTCCTTGGCATTGCCCCACCGGGCAGAGCCGTACTCCATGCCATGGCGGTACTTTTTGGCGTTTTTTCCACGCAAATAGACGGCAAGGCGCAACCCTGTGCCGCAGCACAAGCCCACCAGCAAATCCAGCGGATGCAGGCTTGGCAGCGGGTTTGCAAATGCCACCGGGATGGTGCCCATCATGGACATGATCTTATCGCCCAGTTCCTTGCCCTCAGCAAGCCGCCACGCTTCACCGAAGTTCGTTGCCACCAGTCCCAGCAAAATATAGGGCAGATACAGCGCCAGCAGCTTTGTCAGCTTTTTCGTGGTCACAGCCCCCGCTCCTGTTCCTTGTGCCGGACTTTGCCGGGGAGTTCTGCCGCTGCCTGCACCAGCTCATGCAGTTTTGCCAGCACAGAGGGGCGTTTGTCCTTGTTGAGCAGGGATGCCGAATACTCCTTGAACGCCGAGTGAAAGGCTTCTGCGTCCGGGGCTTTGAAAAAGACCAGATACCGGGGCGGCACCTCGGAGGTGTCCTTGCGGATGGCGTAGTCGATGCCGTACTTTTTGGCATAGCGTTCCAGACCACGGATGCCGGTCTTGCTGATCTCCACGCTGGACACGCCCCGGTTCTGCCGCAGAAGAGTGCGGACGCTCTGCTTACCTTGGGATGCCTTGGACTGGTACAGCCGAAACGCCGCTTTAACTGCCCGCAGGACAGTCCGGGCAGACAGCTTCGTGGTGGAGATCATAATGTTGAATGACTTCTGTTCGATTTCTTCCTGCACTGCCATCACCTCCCGTGCAGCAGGGTGATTTTAGCGGTCATGCTCTGCCATGGGCTTGGAACGGGGCTTTTCTGCCGGAGGTTCATCAGGCACCGGCAGCACCAGCAGACGGTTGCCCAGCTTCAGAAAGGCTTCCGGCTGATGAAAAAGCTGCTCGTACTTCTGCGCCAGTTCCGGGGTCAGGGATGCAAAATCTTCCTCGCCCAGCCCCACAACCAGAAAGGTCCCGGCAACGGCATCATACATTTCTCCGTTTTCATCCCGAAGGGCACGGTTCAGGGGCAGTCCCATGAGCTTGCCGTCATCGTTGTAGACGATGGCAACCGGATCTTCAAACGGGTAGCTTGCGCCGATGGAGCCGCCCACAGCCTGCTGCAAGGCTTTCAGGTCGTTATCAATCTCGACCTGCTGCGGATGCTGTCCCGGTGCAATTTTCAGCACCGACAAAGTGTTCTCGTTCTGTTCCATTATCTTCCTCCTCGAATTTGATAGTGATTTCCTGCCCAGCACGGGCGGCGTTCAACAGAGCTGCCACAAAGAAGCCGAAAAAAGCGCCGGCTTCAAACAGCATAAACTCAAAGACAACTCGCATCAGTCAACCTCCGACAGTTCCACACCGATATACCGTTTTCCGTCTTTGTCGTAAAAAAACAGGTGTGCCAGAAGCCAGTCATCCAAGTCCAGCTTCTCATAAATGCTCGGCAGAATAAGGAAGTGATCATTGTCCTTCCGGCAGAGAAAGGCTGTATCCTCTAGGATGCGTTTGCCATCCACAATGCGAATCTGCTCCGGCTGATAGCGGATCTGGAAATCCGTAAAAGGAATATTGCAGGCTTCGTAGGTACCTCCATGATACGGAAGTTTCTTCTGCATTGCCGCATCGTAAGGCACATAATGAATGCCCTCTGCGGCACTGATGGTCACAACCTCCGGGCCGTGTTCAAAACCGTATATGCTGGCTTTGATAAGTTCATCAATGACTTCACCATTGGACAGCCCCGGATACATACTCTGGAAAAATTCCGCTCTCGTTGACATAGCGGTACCTCAGTCGATGCAGATGCAGGGCAGCTTCTGATCGTCTGCCATCAGGGTGATGCTGTGGCTTTCCAGATACTTCTGGAACAGGTAGACCTCATCAATGGTCAACGAGATGACCTCGCCGTCCATGTTGGTGCGGACCAGAATCACCGGGCCGGTCAGGTAGTGCTTGCCGCCCATCTTCAGCACCTGCGCCGGGTTGTAGCAGAGCAGCAGCGAGGTGTTGGGAAGGTTCAGGCAGGCATCGTCCTCGTCAAAGCAGGGCAGGATGTCGGGAGCCTCGTCCAGCGTGATGACGGTCAACTCCATATCCGGGGCAATGGCTGCGAGGTAGACCTCGCAGCCCCGGTTTGCCGCCAGTGCAGCGCAGATACGCACGTCAATGGTGATCTCCTCGGAGCGGATGGTACGGATAGCGTTGTTTTTCATAGGCTTTTCTCCTTTTAGTTGCAAAAGAAAAGACCCCATCGGGTCTTTCGTTACGGTATAAGTCAGCGTTCATTCTGCCGCTGCTGTTTGCGTTGCCACTGATCCAGCAGCTTGATGATAGTGTCCTCCATCTGTTTCGGGGTGTAGCTGCGAGGAAAGTATTTCCGCAGGGTGTCGTTTTTGATAACCACCTTGTCCAGCTCGTCTTTTTTCTCTTCTCCCATGACCGCAAAGGCAACGTCATACGAAAAGTGCCCTTCCTGCGCCAGCTTTTTAAGCCGCTGCGCTTGGGAAAGGGACGGTGCATTCTGGGTGTCGTTCATTGCTTCTAAAAAATCCCGCTGTTGGGCTTCGTCCAGATAGGACAATTCCACAGCGGGATTGAAGGCAATTTTCTTTTCGTCCACCATGTCCAGCAGTTCAGGTACAAGATTGGTCAGGCGAATATAGCGTTTGACATTATCCTTACTCATGCCCACTTCTTCACCGATTTTCTCGGTGCTCAACTTCGGTGCAACTTGCACTGAAGTTAAATCTGACCTAGCACCTTGATTTTTTAGAGCTTCTAGCTTCATTTTATAGGCGAAAGCCCTTTCACTGGGCAAAATGTTTTCACGTTGGAGATTCGAGTCCACCATGAGCAAAACTGCGGCATCATCATCCATGTTGCGGACAATGACCGGCAGGGTGTCCAGTCCAGCAAGCTGTGCAGCGTGCTGACGGCGGTGCCCGGAGATGATTTCATAGCCACCCTCCGGGCGTGGGCGGGCGATCAGCGGAGACAACACGCCGTACTGCTCTACGCTTTCTACGGTGCGCTGCATGGACTCGTCATCCAAGACCTTAAAGGGATGATTTTTGAAAGGGAACAGCTCTCCAATGGGAATCTGCTGCACCTGCTCCCGCTGCTGTTCCTGTCGGGATTCTTCCGTGGAGAAAATGTCATCTGCCCCTTTCAGCGACACGCTTAAGCTGCTTTTCGGCATTCGCCAGCACCTCCTTCGTCAGAGATTGGTAGGCTTCTGCCACCTTACCTTTGGGGTCGTGCTGGAAAATGCTTTTGCCCACTGCACTGATTTCCGCAGCACGGACAGACCGGGGAATGGTCTGGTCGAACACCTTGATCTTGCTGCCATAGGCACCTCGAATCAGGTTGTCAATCTGCTGCCCGTAGTTGGTGCGGCTGTCGGTCATAGTCAGCAGGATGCCCTCAATTTTCAGCTTGGGGTTGATCTGCCGCCGGACTTTCTGCACAGTCTGCAAAAGCTGCTCCAGACCCTTTGCAGACAGGTACTGCGCCTGCACCGGAATCAGGGTGGTGTCTGCCGCCGCCAGTGCATTTACGGTCAGCATCCCAAGGGAAGGGGTGCAATCCAGCAGAATGAAATCGTAGTCGCGCTTTGCGCCTTCCAGCACCTGTTTGAGCATCTTCTCCCGGTTCATGCAGTTAACGAGAGACACTTCCATCCCTGCCAGTTCGATGTTTGCCGGAATCAGGTCAACACCTTCTGCATGGTGCAGAACACCCTCGCCGGGTGGAATGCTCTGGTCGTTCATGGCTTTTGCCATCAGGGTGGAAAGAGTGGTGGGCAGTTCATCGGGCTGCTGCCAGCCCATACTGATGGCAATGTCCGCATGGCGGGCAAATATAAATCTGCACGCAGTGCACACAACTAGCCATAGGAGCGAAGCGACTATGGTCAAGCTGCCCTGCGGGTCAGCGTCCACCAACAGGACCTTCTTGCCCTCCATCGCCAGCCCGATGCCCAGATTTTCACAGGTGGTGGTCTTGCCGGTGCCGCCTTTCTGGTTGACGATGGCAATCGTGGTTGCTTTCTTTGAAATTTTCATCACCTCCGATTCGCTAAGTCGTGGTTGGTTTGGTTCTGGTAGGAAAGCTGCATCGTGGTGGGTGCGTTGTACAGAGAAGCGAGCAGATATTGTTTCATGTTTCGGATTGGGCTGCTGTTCTCTGCAAGGCACTTCAGCACAAAGTGGATATGGTCAGCGTTCAGCTTCATAAAGCGACTGCGTACCACCTCGGCGGGCTTATCGTCCCCGGCAATGCGCAGCGTCTTGCGCTTGGTGGCACAGGTGTCCACCAGCAAATCCATGATCTGATAGATGGTATCCTCATCGTCCGGGCAAAGCCGGAGCAGAAGGTCTACCTCCAAAGATTGAGAAAAATATTCCTCCAGTTGTTCACGTTCGCTCATCCAGTCGTTTTCATCGGAAGAGATAGGATCAGTATCGCTTATCTCTGTATTATTTCTCTCAGTCTTATTACATCGTAGTTTGGCCGGGTCTTGAAGCGTATTCTGGACGACTCCAGAATCGTCATTATCACGATTCAGAAAGCGTAGTTTTGACGATTCTGACGAAAAATTCTTCACATAGATGAGATCGGGCTTACCCAGCCCCCTCCGTTTGCGTTCAATCAGGCCGTACTCTTCCAGTTCTCGCAGCAGCTTGGTGGCCTTTTTATCGGCACAGCCCAGTGAATCCTGCACCTCCTGCACAGTATAGATGATGAACACCCGCCCAGCTTTGTCCAACCAACCATTCCGGGCTGAAAGGCTCATGCGGTCCAGCAGGATACCGTACAGGGTTTTGGCATCTGTGGAAAGCGGTTGGAAGCGGCTATCCTGAAACAACAGCTTGGGAATCCGGTAGAAGGAGAACAGCTCGCTGGACTGCCCATAGAAGTAATCAAGGTCTGCGGTTCTTGTCGGCTTTTTTTCGGGCATAGAGAATATCCCATTTTTCAGGTGTGGAACGGAATACATTGACCTGCTTCTTATAAGGGCAGTGGGCATACAGGCAGGTGCGGAACTTGAAATCGGGTCGATAGTACGGGCACAGCTTGCAACTGTCCGGGGCACGGTCGGAACCTTCGCCAGCGGCGATCACATGGTGCATGGAGTGCTGAACATGGCGCAGAGCTTCGTTTCGCTTGTGGCTCACTTGGCATCACCTCGTTTCTCCAGCGGTGCCATCAGGTCTTTGTAGCAGGGAACCAGCACACAGGGCTTTGCCCGCTTGTAGGGGCACCCTTCGCACTTGCTGGGGCCTTTGGGCGGCTCGATCAGATAGTAGCAGTTCTCTTTGCCGAGAACGCAGCCCTTCTTTCGGTTCTTCCAGAAGAAGCAGTGCCGGCAATCTGCCGGGCGGGAAGCATGGTAGCGGATACCGTCCATCGTGACGGTCAGAACTTTTTTCATTGGTAAACCCTCCTTTGATGGATTCGGGAAGTTCAGCCCGAAAATAAAAAAGCGCGTTCCTCTTTCTGTTCCGAGAGAACAGCGAGTGAACGCGCTATGTATGGAGAAAAGTGTTTTACACGGTTTTGGGTAGGAATGTGGAAAATAGATTTACACAAATTATTTTGTATTTACATGGATTTACAGGAAAGCGGCTACCAATTTTAGCAGAGAGCCGGAAAACGGAGTTCAAAAGGTGCTTTATGGGGCTTCATTAGCTGGAAGCCTGATTTTATTAGCTGAAACCGAAAATTCTGCTAATGGCATTCGCTGGCTAATTTTGGTGATAGGTTCAAAATGAAAAATGCGAAGATCGTCTTTCACATGGAAAAATGACCTTCGCAATTTTTTGAAATAGTGTCCTCAGGCGGATTCGAACCGCCGGCCTTTCGCTTAGGAGTAGGGGCTGAAGCCATAAATCCTAGGCAAAAGTAGGTAAAACAAGTAACGTTTTATCAATTGATTTTTTGTTGCGCTGTCAATCTGAGTAAAGAACACAAACCCCGAAATAAAACGAGTAAAAGGCTTTTCATTAGCAGAAAATTAGCAGAGCTAATGAAAAGTGGAAGGTTCATTGTAAAATGCCCACCTTTCATTAGCTGGGAAGTGTACGTTTCCCTACGGATATTTGCTTGTTTAGCATTCGTGAACCAGACCATACAGCCGTAGCTGGTGTGATGGACAAATGTTTTCAATAGAAAAAGACCAGAGCTTTCTGCGAGAAAACTCTGGTCTATGTAACAGTGCGAATGGAAATGCGCATTGTCTTGTAAAAGGAAGGGGCTTATGGTATTCTTACGGGAGTAAAGGCACTGGATGCAAGGAACTTTGCGTGATTTTAGGAGTGTGCGATGGAAAAGAAATTTAATATTGTAGTCGGTGAAGATGGAACTGTAAAACTCCCAGATGCGGTTCTGGAAAAACTTGAAGTCAAACCCGGAGAGGAAGTTCGCTTCGAGGTAGATGACAATTTCTATGCAGTCAGGCTTCTATCGCGGATAGAAGCTGAACGCTTGGATTACTTGAATTGGATGCATAATAAACATTGCCCCTCTATTGAGGAAATGATTGCAGAGTCGAGAAAACAAGCCACTCAGAACATTGTGATCTCCCGTATCCTTGATGGGATGCCGGCAGAAAAAATCGCAGAAGGCTATGAAGTTTCACTCGATTATGTAAAACAGCTTACACATCAGCTGAAGATGGACATAGAGGAAGCTAAGGCGAAAAAACACAAAGAAACGGGATCATCCTAAAACAGATAGCGGCAGTTTTCCATATACGGAAAACTGCCGCTGTTTATGTATAGAGGCTTATAGGTTCTTTGCAAGATTTTTAATGAGTGTAGCCATAGAGGGGTCAGCCAGCAGTTTAGCAAGAGCTGCTGCCGCATCTGTATCGACTGGACTGGCTTTGGGAGTGGATTGCTCTGCGCGAGGGAGGGCTTCAGGCTCTGCACCATGATGCTGATAGAAGAAATCGTCGAATCGTTGTGCGTTCAAACGCCGATCATCATCCAGAATGTGTGCGTACTGCTCGGTGACCATCGAAGCCTGTGCATGACCGGAATCGCCCTGCACGGCTTTGATATCGCCGCCGTTCAGCTTGAGCTTGTATGTAATGCTGGAGTGTCGGAAGCTGTGGAAAACCACTTTGGGGAGATCGTTTTCCTCAATCAGCTGCTTCAATGCACCGTTAATGGTGGATTGTTCGGTCGGCATTCCCAGCGGGCCGGCAACCACGAGATTATAGTCTGCATACTCTGCACCCAGTGCGTCCTTTGTCATGTCCTGCTCGGCTTTATAGTGGACAAGCATTTCAGCAACTGTTTTGGGGAGAAAAATGGTTCGGATACTGCTGTCTGTTTTAGGGCTTTTCAGAACCTGGGCCGTGGTGCAGCGGGAACTCAGCGAGGTAAAACGAGTGATGACATTTTTATTTTCCAAGGCGTTCAGCGAAGCAATATCTACACGCTGCAATTCCTTATTTATGTAAATGGAGGCTCGCCCGGCTTCAATGCTTTCGGGGGAGATATCCACACAATCCCATGTCAGACCGAGCAATTCCCCTAAGCGCAGGGAACAAGAGAAGGAGAGGTTGATGCAAAGCCGGAGCCGTGGATCATCACAGACTTCTAAGGCATGGAACAGGGTCTCGGCAGTCCAGATATCACGCTTCTTTGCAGTGTATTTGGGCAAGGTGGCATAAATACAGGGATTCTTTTCCATAAGTTCCCACTTTACAGCCTGCTCAAAGGCACTTCTCAAAATTTTGTGAACCGAACGAACCGTGCCGGGAGAAACGTATTGATGCTGACGCTTTCCACACATAGGGTCAACGGCTTCGTATTTAAGCAGCCGCTGATAATATCCCTCAATTACGCGGGTGGTGAGATCTTGCAGCTTCATTGAGCCGATAAGCGGTTCTATGTAGTTTGAAATCAGTGCAGTGTTTGATTGATAGGTTGAAAGTGCCCATTTGGTTCTTCCGTACAGGGTGACGTATTCTTTAAGCAGGTCTTTTAGAGTTCGGCACTGGGGTGCCACAAAGGTACCGACGGATTCTTTGTATTCGACCTCTTTCTTACGGTTTTTGGCATCTGCAAGGTCGGTAAAGGTTTCCCATTTCTGCTTTAGCGTTCCATTAGTGTGTTTGTAGGTATAGACAACGCAGTATCGGTTATTGCGTTTGACAATGCTAGCCATTATACATCCTCCTCTACTTTACGTTTGGACTTCAGAACTTCATCGAAAGC
>OLRS01002494.1_pt1 | contig 14229 bp, 9 predicted proteins | sample 1673171 | NCBI WGS metagenome assembly OLRS01 (sample SAMEA3136762, study PRJEB25190) | human gut metagenome | biome: human gut; feature: human-associated habitat; material: faeces | place: Austria | collected 2013
AAAAAAAGAGCCTTACGCATAGCTGAAAAGCTACTTGTAAGGCTCCTAACTCAATGTTCCCATATTCGATGATGGGTGGCTGGTGCGCTTGACGAAGTCATATCAATTGGATTTTTAATTTATGCCTGAACATATCCCATAAAGTGGATGAGCGTGTGGATCAGGGGGTGAGCATCCGGTGTCAGTACCGTGATGCCGATCTGTTCGCCGCACTTGGGGCATTTGGCGATCAGGTCAGGGTGTTCCGCTCTGTGCAGCGCAAACAGCCTGTACTGAGACTGTTCCGCACCGCTGGGGATATCCGCGATACGGCCCTTGCCGCACAGCGGACAGCGCAGGGAATTGGTTTTTGACATAGCGCCTCACTTTCTCTGTTCTCTTTTTTGAGAACAGCACATGAAAATTTTTTACAGCAGGTTATGGTTCTCCAACCGAATGCGCATGGCCTGCTTGGATACCTGAAAGATACCTGCCATATCCGTCACCAGCTGTTGATTCGTCCGTCCGGAGCGCAGCTGATAGAAACAGCGCTTGACCTGCGGCAGCGGCAGCAGAAGGATAGATCCCAGCAGGTTCGCCTGCACTTCCAATGTGTTGTCGCTCTCATCTCCGGAACGGAGCGCCGCGTTTTCGCCGGTCCCGCTGAACTGTTTCTTATGGAGTAGCCAGTGCCCCAGCTCATGGGCGCAGGTAAAGCGCAGCCGCCCGGAAGATGCTTCCTCTTCGCAGAGAGAGCAGTCGATGAGGATGGTGCCGCCCTTGACGGGAAGAAGGTCATAGCGGTGGTTTTCCCAGTCATAGATCGCTGTGAGACCGTCGTCAAAGATGGTCTCGCCCAAAACCCGCCCATTATTCCGCAGATATTGATACTCCAGCACCAGCCCCTGTGCCTCGATGATGTCCTCAATGGGAATGGCTGCGGGGGAACCGTAATAAAGTCTGGGGTCATAGGCGATGATCACATCGCGGGCGATCCGCTCCAGCGCCTGTTCGCGGTAATATGCTTTTTTCATGCGTCTATTTCACCGCCCTCTTTGGATTTCTTTGCGCGCTGGGTGATCCGGTCGATAAATTCCTGCCACTCCTGGTCTGTGGCGTCTGCCTCCTTCGCCGTGCGGAGCGCGGCCCGGACGATCTCCCGATCCATGATGTAGTCCGGCAGGTCTGCGGATACCCGGTTATTCTGGGACTTGGCGGCAAGATCCAGCATCTGCTCGGTTTCCACCTTGCTCAGATGCAGTTCCTGCTCCAACCGTTCCAAATATGCGCGCGTCGGCGCCGGTCTGCGGTCGTTCTCAATGTTGCTCAGATAGACCGGCGACAAGTCCAGCTTTGCCGCCAGTGTGCGCAGGGACAATCCGATAGATTGCCGTTTCTCTCGAACGAAGCTGCCGAATGTCTGTTCCAAGTAACTCACCTCCTATCCGTGTTCTCTTCTCTGGAAACACTGTAGCCTCAGTATAGCAAACATTCGTTCGATTGGCAAGACGTGAAAAAGATGGTGTTCCCCGCAAGGAACACCATCCAGAAGTTATTTCAGCCACGCTGCCATATCCTGCATTTCCTCCAGCACTGCTGCTGGGCTGACGATGCGAATCTTACCGCTAAAGGTAAAGACCCAACTGAAGAACGGAGGGCTTGGCGCGACCTCGACTGTGGCACGGAAATGCTGTTCATCTACAGTTTTCGTCTGCACATTTTCACCGAAGCGGTCGATGACGCTGCGCATGGTCTCATTATCGCACAGCAGTTCTACGGTACAGAGGTCGTCCGGGTACATCCCAAACACCTTGCGGACATACTCCGCCGGATCAAAGTCCGGTGTCTGGACTGCCGTATGTTCCAGCGGTTCGACTGCCGTCATGCGATCCACCCGAAATTGTGCAATCTTTCCGTGCTTTTCCGACCAGCCTACGGCATAATAGCAATCTCGGCTCCAGATAAGGGCATACGGGCTGAACTGATAGCGGTAGCCGTTATGCTTGAGTATCTTTTCTTTCTGCGGTGTGTATTCGTAATACTGGAAAGTGATCTGCCGTTTTTCCTGAATGGCGTTATGGATCTCATCCACGCTGTAATAGATGCACTCATTCTCCGGTTTGGCGGTGCCGTCCATATAAATATGCCGATCCAACTGGCGGGCATGAGATTCACTGGTGAGCTTACCCAGCTTTTCAATAAGCCGCTCGCTCTTTTTGGCCGTAATAAAGCGGGAGGATTCTACCGCGTCCACCAGCAGCTTCAGCTCCGGCAGTTCAAACAGCCTCTCACCCACGAAGTATCGATTCTGGGTGCTTTTGACGCATACGATGTCCATACCGCTGCTTTGCAAGACTTCAATAGCGGAATATACGCTCTTGCGCCCCGCCTGAATGCCATGCTCCTGCCAGAAGGCAAGAATATCCGCCACAGAGGCCGGATGCTGGTCATCCGTATGCTCATACAGATACCGCTGCAATAGCAGCAGACCATATTGGGATTCATTTTTCATGTAGCTGTACTCCATTCAAATGGGAAACGGCGCGGCGGCAATACGTAACCGTCAAACGCAGCAGCGGATGGAAGATTTTCCGTGAAAATGCGAGAATACCCCGTATAGAGCGTAGAGTTCACGCACTATGCCGTGTACTCTACGCGAAAAAATGGAGGAGCGCTGGCGGTAGAGGCTGAGAAAGAGGCTTCACTTGATCTCCTGTTCCAGTGTATCGAATTCAGGCGTGGAGAAGAACTCACCGAGGGTAATGTCAAGACCATCACAAAGCTTCTTAATCGTCACGACGCCCGGATTTTTACTTTCATTATTAAGGATACTCTTGATGGTTGCTTGAGGAACGGCAGACAGATTTGCTAATCCGTTCGGTGTAATTTTTCGTTCTGCGCAAAGTTGGCGGATGCGAAGTGCAACAGTTTCCCGAGTATCCATAGCGTAAACCTCCATGACGATTTACCACTATGGTAAATTATTTGAGAAAAGGTTATTAGTGATACTTCACTAACAGAAAAATATGTGCTATAATAGTGATATAACACTATATTGTCCATGTGGCCGGCACCTGGCTTACAATTTATCCACCGATAAATTGGGAGGTCAGCACATGGAATACGGTTATGCAAGAGTTTCGACCAAGGAACAGAATGAACTGCGTCAACTCATCGCTCTGCGGGAATTCGGTTTAACGGACCGGGCGATTTTTGTGGACAAGCAGTCCGGCAAGGATTTTGACCGCCGCAGCTACCAGCGGCTGCTGCGCAAACTGAAAGACGGCGATACGCTTGTGATCAAGAGCATCGACCGTCTCGGCAGAAACTATGAAGAAATTTTGGAGCAATGGCGCATCATCACAAAGGAAAAGAGTGCGGCAATCGTTGTGCTGGATATGCCTCTGCTTGACACGCGGCGGAATCGCGACCTCACCGGAACGTTGATCGCAGACATCGTGTTGCAGCTGCTATCCTATGTGGCGCAGACAGAGCGCGAGTTCATTCACCAGCGGCAGGCGGAAGGAATCGCCGCAGCGAAGGCGCGCGGCGTGAAATTCGGCAGACCCCGCAAGGCGCTGCCGGAAGGGTTCGGCGAAGTCAAAGCGCGTTGGGAGCGTGGCGAGCTGTCCGCACGTGCGGCAGGAAAACTATTGGGCGTCACCCACCGGAGCTTTTTGCTCTGGGCTCAGGATGACGGGTGTAAAGAAATCGTTAAGAAAACGCAGAAAGTAAAAAGGGCTGGATAAAAAAGTACGCTTTTTTAGTCGGCTTTAAGCTGTTATCCTATTGAAATTCTATTAGAGGAGTGCTATGGTTAAGGTGTAGATTTTATGTATATCGCTGTGGTCGGCAACCTGTACATTTTTATCCACTGTGCCAGATACACAATGCGCGATAAAAGACCCTTCCGCCTGTATTGCAGGCGGACAGCTACTCTGCGGGAAGTGAGCGGTAATGCGTCCATCTCTGTACGATTTCTGCACTGGGCATGAACAAACTCACCTGCTGGCACAATGGGACGGTGAACGCAATGCGCCGCTCACGCCGAAGGATGTGACCTACGGAAGCCATCAAAAGGTATGGTGGTACTGCGCCAGCGGGCATCACTGGCAGGCAAAGATCTATTCTCGCTCCGCCGGCAGCGGATGTCCATACTGCTCAGGGCGTTTGGCAGAGCCAAAGAAGGCCCTGCGAATGTGCTATCCAGAGCTTGAGCCGGAATGGGATGCAGAGAAGAATGGCCCGCTGCAATTCTCTGAGCTGACGGTTGGCAGCCGAAGGCTTGTATGGTGGCGATGCGCTAAAGGGCATTCTTACCGCTCTGCAGTTAAAAGCCGCACGCAAGGGACGGGCTGTCCCATCTGCGCTGGCCGCATCGTTCTGCCGGAGGAAAACTCTCTGGCGGCAAAATTCCCTGATCTGCTTTCGGACTGGGACACAGAAAAGAATTCCCCGTTGCTGCCGACGCAGGTCATGCCGGGAGCACACCGGAAGGTCTGGTGGAGGTGCCCGAAAGGACATAGCTGGCAGGCGAGCGTTGCCAGCCGCGTCACATCAAATGCAGGCTGTCCGTTCTGCGCGGGACAAAAGGTCCTGTCCGGATTTAATGATCTCGCTTCGCTGCATCCGCGGCTTGCGGTCCAGTGGGACCGGAAAAAGAACGGCGCGCTGACGCCGGAGGCGGTGAGCGCATATTCCAATCGCCGCGTGTGGTGGCTCTGTGACAAGGGCCATTCCTTCTGTGCGGTCATCGCCCACCGTGTGAATAAGGGGAGCGATTGCCCGTACTGCACCAACCGCAAGGTCCTACCGGGATTTAATGATCTGGAGACCAAGGAGCCGGTGATCGCATCGCAGTGGCATCCGACCCTTAACGGCAGTTTCACGCCGCAGCAGGTAACGCCCGGCAGCAGCCGGAAGGCCTGGTGGCTGTGTGAAAACGGCCATGCGTGGAAATCGGTCATCAGCAGCCGTACAGGAAAACAGCGCTGCGGTTGCCCTGTTTGCGCAGGCAGGCCGCTGAGCCAATGTACGGCGATCTTAGCCGGGCAGCCGGAGAAACCGACACACTAATATAATAGGTGCTCAACTGCGGGGAGCCGCAGAAAACATATACTGTAGGAGGAGATCACATGAAAAGATTGCTTTCGCTGCTGCTGACATTCTGTTTGACGGCATCACTGCTACCGGCACAGGTTCAGGCAGCGGAGATCGCAAGTGGCAGTGGACTTGACACGCTGGGTATCCGGCAGATATCCGAAAAGGAATATGCCATGACGCCCGATGTCAAGGAATACGAATGGATATTGAACAATGGCGCACTGACCCAGCAGATGATGGGTCATGTGATGGAGGTCAAGGTGGGCGAAGGCTCCACAGCTTCTATTGCGACCGGTTACAGTGATGATGATATCGATACCATCAAAACCTGCAGAAACTGGGCCATGACGGAAACGACCAAGCAGGCGCAGAGCATGCAGACCCGTCGCAAAACCAATGTTGTCGGCGCGATCAATGCCGGCGCCTATGACATGAGCAACGGTCGCCCCAGCGGTGCGTTTATTATGAGCGGTACGCAGATCAACGTGCCGACCAATACGACCTTCTGGATCGATGCGAGCGGCAACGCGCACATCACCAGCGCACAGGAGTGCAGCACCGCCTATGCGGCAGGCAATGTTCTGGAAGCTGTCGCCAGCTTTGGCGATATCTTTGTGGACGGCCATGCCCGCAGCGATCTTGACAATTCTACCCGTGCTTCCCGCACCGCCATCGGCATCAAGGCTGACGGCACGGTGGTGATGTTCATGGTGGATGGCCGTCAGGCACCCTATTCTGTCGGCATGACCATGGCAGAGGTTGCGGCCTCCATGGAAGATCTGGGTTGCGTGCAGGCCATCAATCTGGATGGCGGCGGCTCCTCGACCTTTGCCACCCAGCGCGAGGGCGAGCCGGAAAGCAGCACCGCCGGTCTGACCCTGCGCTGCCGTCCGTCCGACGGCTACGAGCGTAAGGTGTCCAACACCATCATGGTGCTCTCCACGGCGAAGCCCACAGGTCAGTTTGACCATGCGGTGGTGACGCCCAATGACGAAGTCTATACCCCCGGCAGCACTGTGCAGTTTGAAGCAACCGGCATTGACGCCGCCGGCGGCAAGGCGGAAATTCCCGCAGGTGCGTCCTGGGCGGTTCTCTCCGGCGATGGCAGCATCGATGCGAATGGCCTTTACACGGCTGCCGGTACCTGCGGCGAGGTCAAAGTCGGTCTGGAGGTCGGCGGCAAGATCATTGGCCAGACCAGAATTCAGGTGCAGTGGCCGGATAAGCTGGACTTCACCAACAACAGCGTCTCCATTGATTTTGGCCAGACGAGCAACCTGACCTTCAAGCCTACCTGGCAGGGCAGAGCGGTTCATTATAAGGATGGAGACTTTGTGTGGAGTGTTGATCCTACATATTACAAATTTGACGCGCTTGTAGATCCCAAGGCGAACAACACAAAGGGCGATTTCTCTATGGCAATCACGCCGGATACGCTGGGGAAGGATACAGTCGTTGTGGAATACTATGCGTACGGATCCTCGCTGACCTATACATCAACCTATCGCGTGACGGAGTTGGTTCCGTCAACGGAAAACGGTGCGATGAAAATCACAGCAAAGGTTGAGTATGTGTCCTCCGGCGGCGCAATCGGCGAAAAGAAGCCCGCAAATCTGGAGCAAACATTTTCCGCCTATATTGGAAAGTTTTCCGGAAATAAGTTTGTCGCCGATGCGGAATCTTCTTTGCGCGGCACGATCCATGTAGCACTTACCACCAATTCCACAGTCCATGGAGAAGTTGATGTTGCGGTTGGCATGGAACCGTTTGTTTTGATGGACTTCGAGGACCACGGCGGTGTAGCCGCGGCGGAGTACTGGAAATGCCATGCTGGTCGCTCATCTGCTGGTGTCAGTGGCCAACTTCTTCCGACAGAGGTAAAAGAAAGTCGGCTGTGGATTCGCGACACGACCGATAAGGGTGTGGTATTCCCCGAAGGATATAACAGAATTGTCAGTGCCGAAGAGGATGAAAATGTTCGCTTTGGTCAGTATGCGTTCAAGCTAGGCTATGATTTTACCAATGTTACGGCCGCATCGGCGGTTGCCGCAGCGGACTTCGGTTTCTCCGGTGACCTTCTGGTAAATACGATGCAGCCGACCAGAATCGGTTTGTGGATCAATGTGCCAAAGGATAGCGCTGGAGATACTTCCATCCTCAAGGCTGTGTTGAAGGGCGCTGCGTTTGAAGGCAACCTTGATACCGCCTACATGAAGTTGAATGCTGATGGCAGCGTGAGCTACGTTGACGGTAAGCAGCTTACCGGTACGGCGGCTTATGTTCAGTACTACAGCTACAATGCTGACGGCACGGTGAGCGGCAGTACGCTCAGCGACTGGGCAGGTAAGGGCTGGACCTGGGTGGAAGCGGATATTTCTGCCTTCCAGATGCCCGTTGATGTGTGCCGCGCCTATACGGTGCGTGTTACCTCCCCCCAGAACTGCACCAGGCGTGCGGGTTATCTTTACATCGATAATCTCCAGTTCATCTACGGCACGAATACCAACGACGTGACCAAGCCGGTGCTGGAATCGGTCACCGAGACCTCCTCCGGCACGGCACTGTTGAGCGACGGTTCTACCGTGCTGAACAGCGGTAATCTCACCTTTAACGCCGTCTATTCCGACAGCGAGCTGACCGATAAATACGCTACCGGCATCGATACCAGCGGTATCCGCGTGTTGCTGGACGGTACGGACTATACCGGCAAGCTGGAGATCAATGACGGTTCCCTCTACCTCACGGGCGTGGCGCTCCGTAACGGCACGCATACCCTTACCATCCGGCTTAAAGACTTCTACGGCAACGTGACCACCGAAACACGCACCTTCCGTGTGGAGGACGCAAAGGGGATGCAGTCTGCCATTGATATCCTGCCCCAGCCCGAGCCGCCGGAGATTGGCAAGGAATACGTCTTTGCTATCGTAAATAACACTGGCGAGCCTGTCACAAAGGCAGAGTTGACGGTGGATTTCCGCACTATGGGCAATGCTGCGGAGTATCTTAAGGACGCTAAGGTCGAGTCACTCAGCAGCGACTATACGCTGACACTGGATCAAAACGCTTTGGCAAAGGGACTTGCCAAAATCACGGTCACAAAGCCGCAAGCTACGCAGGCGCGGCGGGCGATGCGTACCGGTGTGCAGGACACAGATTACAACTATGTTTCCGAGTTGGGTTATCTCATCATCAATATCCCCGAGAACGCCGCATCGGACAGCAAACTGAAATGCACGGTGACGCAGGGCAGCTACACTGTCGCGGGCGATACCGGAACGACGACTTATACCTTCTCCGGCACAGAAAAGGTCGTCCCCATGACAGCAAGCTATCGGCTTACCTGCGAGCAGGCTATCGTCGGAATGCCCGCCGAGCTGACGGTAACGGATGCCGACGGAAAGTCTGTTTCCCGCGCGATCATCTATCTGGTGAACAGTGAAGGCAGCGGCACAAAGCTGGGCAGCACGAACATGAAGGGTACATTTACCAAAACCTTCGACACGGCGGGTGAATATACCTTCTATGCCGAAAAGGCCGGCAGCGGCCGCTCCTGGAACCAGCGCGTGATCGTCTGCGAAAGAACGGCTGAGAACGACGGCAAGCCTTTCGGTATCCTCACCAACGGTGTGACGAAAGCTGGAACCAAGAGCATTACCTGGCTTACCCAGATCGATGGCTCTGCGGCAAAGGCACAGGTAAAGTATTCCACCGATGCCGCACTCAACGGTGCCGCTACGGTGAATGGAACCTCCGCGATCCAGACCTTTGTGCAGAGCACCCGCGGCGATGCGCTGCGGAGCAACAAAGTAACGCTTACCGATCTGACACCCGACACCACCTACTACTATCGGGTGGGTGATGGCACTACTTGGTCTGATATGCAGAGCTTTAAAACGCCTGCCGCGGACGCGGAAGCCACCAACTTCTTCATCCTGGGCGACATTCAAACAAGCAACACAGCAAATCTGGCCGCAGCGCTGGAAAAGCTGAGAGCAGGAAGTTATGACTTCGGTGTTCAGACCGGCGATGCCATCGACAATGTGACAATGTATGAAACGCATTGCCGTCCGTTCCTGAACACGGTCAACAGCGATACGTTGGGCGGCGTGGATCTAATCCATGTGCTGGGCAACCATGAGTATTACGGCGATGCGGATGGCAAGATCAGCAAGGCAATCTATGATCTACCTGAGAGTGCGCAGAACAGCTGGTACAAAATGGAATACGGCAAGGTCTGTGTAGTCGTCGTGAACCATGGCACGAAGCTCTCTGAGACGTTGGCGGACATTGCCGAGAACCTGACCACCGACTGCGTCTGGAAGGTACTCGTGTCGCATGAGCCCATCTATGGCACCGAGTCCGTTTCCGCAACACCGGAGATCCTTGCCAGCATTGAGAAGGCAGGCTTCAGCTTCGTCTTCGGCGGTGATGACCATGCCTACGCCCGCACCTATCCCATGCTCGGCGGTGTGAAGCAGGCAGAAAACAGCCGAAACGGCGTTGTGTACTTTGTCTGCGGTGATTTGAGCGGCAAGAGCAACAAGTTTGAAAATCGAGAGTACTATGCGTGCGCCAAGCCTCATACCGAATACGAGGGCATGTATCTCACAGTGCAGGCAACGGAAGCGTCCTTCACGGTCAAGGCTATCAAGCACGATGGCACTGAGCTGGATTCCTACACCAAAACGCGCACCGACTGCGAGTTGGGCAAGCACACGGTGAATGGCACCAGCAAGTACGATATGACCGCTGGAACGATTTCCTGCGCAGTCTGCGGCACGGCACTGAAACCTGAAGGCGACTATGCTTTCAGTGGTCTGCTCTCTACCACAGACAGCAAACAGGTCATCCTTGTAAACGGAAACGTCAAGAAGAACGAGTTCTCTTCTCAGGGCGAGGACAGATACCACTCCTGCGCGGACGGCTACGCCTTCCGGACCACGGAGAGCGACAGCCGCACCTGCGTGACCGGTGGCTATATTACCTATACCTGTCCGCAATGCACGGCAACGGATCGATCTGATTTTCAGCGCCCCGTCGATCACAAATGGGATGAGAACCATATCTGCACGGTCTGCAAGTTCCGCGGCATCGATATCAACAGCGAAAATGTCGTCTTCAAATTCGGAAGCCCTGAAAAGCCTCGCGATATCGACCCGGCCCCCAACTATTATTACACCGACACCGGTGTTCGTCCCGGCAGCTTTGCCAAACGCGGTGAGTACGTGCTGACGCAGAACAATGATGCCAACCTCATCAACGGACAGATCGCCGATCTGTTTGTGGAATGGCCGGACAGCAAGAATGTCGGCAAGGCCGAGATCAAATGCGAAGGCCGAGGAAATTACTACGGCAATAAAACACTGACCTACTACATTGTTCCGAACAATGTGGAGGATCTGAGATGCACCTCTGCTGCGATAGATTCCCTGACCCTTGCATGGAGCGCAGCTCCCGGCGCGGAGTATTATGAGGTCTTCCGGTGCGACGAGGAGAACCAAAGCCGTCAGTCTCTGGGAACCACTGAGAATACCACTTTTGAAGTCACGGGGCTGAGCGCGGACACAGCGTATTATTTCGTAGCGGCTGGCCGGACTAAGGTTCCGACAGAAGACAACAAGGTCTACACCAGCGTAAAATGGTCCAATATCCTCTGCGCAACAACGTCTCCTCTTTCGGCAGATGTAACGGCTATGACTGCCACGGTAGATGGCATGCAGATTCCGGCGGTCGATGTGAAGGGTACAAATTACCTGTTCCTGCCTGCCTCGGCAGATCTTGCGAACCTGGATGTCACCATCACCCGCTCGGCTAATGACGGCAGTCTGGTGGTTGCAGGCGATCAGAGCAGCCAGTCCGTTACCGGCAATGCTGCTACACTGAATGTTTCCGCTCTGGCTTCTGAGATGGACGGCTATCGCCTCCTGACTGCAAAAGTCGGAAACGGCACAGCGTTCACCGTCCGCATCATGCAGGCGACGAGCTTGCCGACCATCTATCTGACCAGCACGGATGCAAACACGCAGGGACGCAGCTATGTGGATAGCAGCAAGCAGAATACCACGACGGCGGCGCTCCGGATGATCGACGCAAACGGCGGCGAGATTGCTGCGACGAGCATCACCGAGTTGAAGGCGCGCGGCAATTCTACCTTCACGTACGCCGAAAAGAAGTCGTATCAGATCAAACTGGAAACAGCCTCCAATCTGCTGCAAAACGATGAGAACGTGAAGACGTGGGTGTTGCTGGCCAATTACTTTGACGCGACGCAGATGCATGACAAGCTGTTCAAGGACATGGCGGCTGCTTTGGGAATGCCCTATACAGCGAGCTGCGATTGGGTGAACCTGTACTACGATGGTGAGTATCGCGGCGTGTATCTGCTGAGCGAAAAGAATGCGGTCAAGGATACCGGCATCAATATCACCGATCTGGAAGCTGCGTACAAGGGTCAGAATCCGGAGTATGGGACGAACATGACCACCGCGACCGGCACCAATGCCTATGGTGAGAGCTATACCTATACGACCGGCCTTACTGACCCGACCGACATCACGGGCGGATACCTGCTGGAGCTGAACCACGACGCACCGGATGAGGTCAACGGATTTGTGACCAAGAAGGGTAAGGGCGTCAATGTCAAGAGCCCCGAATGGTGCGGCGATGCAGCTATGAAGTACATCAGCGAGTATTATCAGGCGTTTGAGAATGCGGTCTATGCCATGGACGAAAACGGCAATTACACCGGCATCAACGATGACGGCAAGCACTATTACGACTATGTTGACCGTGATTCGCTCGTGAAGATCTTCTTGCTGCAGGAACTGGCGCTGAGTCCGGACGGCTTCATTTCCTCGCTCTATTTCTACAAGGATGCCAATGGGATCATGTATGCCGGTCCCATCTGGGATCAGGACATGACGCTCGGCACCGGCTGGACCAAGTATATCTCACCGGACACGACCGACTATCACTATCTGGCGGATGCGCTGATCCAGATCCCCGACTTCCGGGAGGCCGTCATCGCATACTATAACGAGACATTTGCTCCGCAAGCCAATGCTCTGATTGCGGAGAACGGTACGATCTATGGTTATGCGGACCGCCTGAGATATAGTGCGGAAATGAACTTCGTCCTCTGGCCGTATATCCGAGTGGGAGATCCGAGCAATGCCGAACACATTTGGAAGAACACCACCTATGCTTCGGTTCTTGCAGATATGCAGAATTGGCTCACACAGCGTATCGCAAAATTGAATGTGACTTTTGCGGAAACTGTCTTTGTGACGGGCGATGTGAACGGCGACGGCGTGGTCAATATTTCCGACGCAGTGGCTCTGCTCCGTTACCTCGCGGGGGATGAGAGTGTAAATATAATCATCGGAAATAGCGATATGAACGGTAATGGCACCGTAAATATTTCGGATGCCGTAACGTTACTGCGACGCTTGGCTGGCTACAACGATTGAGGTTCTCTTTTCTACCGAAGGATGCTGGATAGGGCATCCTTCGGTAGAAGCACCAACCCTTTGTGTATCATGTGATACAACATTTTTTATAAAAGAAAGGAACAGAAAAACATGAAGAATGCAAAACACTGGTTATCGGTGCTTCTTTCCGTAGCGGTAGTGCTCACAATGGCAATCACCCCTGCTATGGCAACTGGCACTGATGACAGCAGTGCGGCGACTATCACTGTTGAGACTGTGACAAAAGCAGTTACAGCGGGCGAGGAAGTCACACTGAATGTTTCCCTTGCGGACAACCCGGGCTTTGCTGGCCTTGACTTTACCGTTGTGTATGATCAAAACAAGCTGGAATTGAAGGACGTTGTCAAAGGAGCCCTGCTCAGCAATGGTTTCTTTACGCCCAATGCAAAACAGAATAAAGTAGTCTTTGCTAACACAGAACTTCTTAGTGGCGATGGTGCACTGTTTACTCTGAAGTTCATTGCTAAGACGGATTCGGATAATGCTGAGGTGGACATCGTAAACAATGGATTTACGGGCATACACAATGAAAGTTTCCAAGTGAATATCATTCCCGGCGGAGTGAATGTGCCTGGCAGCACGACCGGTGGTAGCACTACCGGCGGCAGCACGACCGGCGGCAGCACTACTGGCGGCAGCACTACCGGCGGCAGCACTACCGGCGGCAGCACGACCGGTGGCAGCACGACCGGTGGCAGCACGACCGGCGGCGGCACGACCGGCGGCAGTGGCAGCTCCGGCGGTGTTGCTAAGGACAATGTCACCGTGACTCCCGCGACTCCTACCGTCAGCTTTACTGACGTTCCCGCCAGCGCCTATTACTATGACGCTGTGAAGTGGGCGCAGGAAAAGGGCATCACCGGCGGTATTGGCAACGGCCTCTTTGGGCCGAACCAGCCTTGCACCCGCGCACAGATCGTCACCTTCCTGTGGCGTGCTGCCGGTTCTCCCGAACCCAAGGCTATGAGCAGTTTCTCTGATGTTTCTGCGGACAGCTATTATGCTAAGGCAGTTGCGTGGGCGGTGGAGAACGGTATCACCACAGGAACGGGCGATGGCAAATTCAGTCCTGACGCCACCTGCACCCGTGCCCAGAGCGTGACTTTCCTGTTCCGTGCCATTGGTAAGCTGGTCGATAGCAAGGCAGAGTTCAGCGATGTTCTTACCGATAGCTACTATGCAAACGCTGTGGCATGGGCGGTGGAGAACGGCGTCACAAACGGCATTGGTGATGGCCTGTTCGGGCCGGACAATAGCTGCACCCGCGCACAAATCGTCACTTTCCTTTACAGAGCCTATCAGGGGAAGTAAGGCGAATCGGCAATCCAATAAAAAGCTCCCGCTGAGATCATCCTCGGCGGGAGCTTTTTACTCTGCACGGCAGGGAATTGGCGTGGAACATTGCTGCAATGCGAATACTTGACGTATATATCGAAAGCTGTTAGGCGCTCCAATGTGTTATGATAATTCTATCATACATATTGGAGCGCTTTTCCAGAAAGGAGTGTGCGATTTGGCGGAAAAGCGCAAAGATAGGAATGGGCGTGTCCTCAAGACCGGAGAAAATCAGCGCAAAAACGGCACCGATGAATGGCCTATGCCCTTGCGTTGGGGAAGCCAACCCTGCTGATCCACCCTAATACATGGAAAAAGAAAT
>OLRS01002496.1_pt1 | contig 14219 bp, 6 predicted proteins | sample 1673171 | NCBI WGS metagenome assembly OLRS01 (sample SAMEA3136762, study PRJEB25190) | human gut metagenome | biome: human gut; feature: human-associated habitat; material: faeces | place: Austria | collected 2013
ACATTCTATTTGGCAATAACAACAAGGCTGTCATCAAAAAGCTGGCAAACCGCAGTTTTCGCAGCAACAAAATGCGAAATGTGATTGCAGTGATTGCGATTGCCCTGACAACCTTTCTCTTTACGGCAGTCCTGACCATTGGCATGGGAGCCAAGGGAACGCTGGAATACAACATGGCAAAGATGATCGGCACTGGTGCGGATGCGCTGGTACAGGGTCTTTCCGAAGAACAATTCCAGCAGTTAAAAGAAAACTCCATGTTTGAAAAGGTGGGTTGTTGGGTGCCCATTGAGATCATGACCAACACCAACCGGATATTTGCGGAAATTGATTACGCAGATCAGCCTCAGTTGGAGCTTCGGATGCAGACACCGCGCACAGGTTCTGCGCCCCAAAAAGCAAATGAGGTTTTGGTCTCTGCCAATATACTGAAGGATCTGAACATCAAAGAAAAAATTGGGGCAGAAATTCCTATCGAATTTAAGAATCGTCAAAGCGGCCAGATGTATCATTTTGATATGATTGTATCCGGTATTTACGACACACCAAACGAAAAATCGGAATCAGTCATTGTTTCCAAAGCCTTCATGCAAGAAAATCCGGAGATGATGAACGAAATTGCCCAAGGGCGTGAGGGTTGTGGCATTTATGATGCTGATGTGATCATGCGGGATAGCTCCATGGTAAAGGAGCGCATCTCGGAGTTTGTCCGTAGCATTGGCGGTAATCCAGACGATAGAAGTGCTGAGAATTATGTCCGTGTAGCCCCCAACACTTTCCTTTCCAACAACAGCGGCGGCTCTATCATGTGGCTGGTAGCAGGTGTATTTGGCGTCCTATTCATGTTCTGTGGGTATCTGCTGATCTACAATGTATTCGAGATTGCAGTTACCAACGATATTCGGCAGTATGGCCTGCTACGGACGGTGGGGACTACTTCCCAGCAGATCAAGCGTTTGGTCAACCGGCAGGCGCTGTACCTGTTCCTGATTGGAACACCATTTGGCCTGCTTTTTGGCATCCTGCTCGGACGCAGTATTCTGCCTGCGGCACTCCAGATGTTTGCTGCCGATTATAGTGGTAAAAACATTGAGGTCAGCACACTTCCATATTTGGGTATCATCGTAGGTGCGATCCTGTTCTCAGGACTTACGGTTTATATCAGTACCAGAAAGTCGGTGAAGAAAGCCTCCCGTGTGTCACCTATCGAGGCTATCCGCTATGTAGAACAGGATACGGTTTCCATAAAACGGAAAAATACAAATACTGGAGCAGTTATTCCTCGCATGGCGAAGGCCAACCTCCAGCGCAATAAGCGCCGGACGGTCTTTATTGTGATTTCCCTGACTTTGAGCATCGTCCTCCTGAACTCGGTATTTATCTTCAGCGGCAGCTTTGATGAAGCTACTTATGTACAAAAACAGACCCGAAGTGACTTTGCGGTTTATAACCCAGACATTCAAGCCGCATGGGGAGATGAATTTGGGCATAGCTGTACTGTTTCAGAAAAATCGGTAGAGGAAATTGAACAGCAGCCAGGTGTAATGAACGAAGTCCGCCTATACCGTAATACTTTTGAGGATGATCATATTGCCTGTGATTGGGGTCCTTCTTTCTCGATTGACAATACAAATAAATATGCCTATGTACTTCCTGATTCATTAAATCTCGGCTGGACTGAGGATGGAGAGGATTATGCTGCGTTGACTGCGGATAACCTTCCTCTTGGGAATGTGTATGGCTTCTCTGAAAATCTCCTGAACAAGATGGACATCATTGAGGGTGAAAGCGATGTGTCTGTCCTGAAAGAAAAACTCTGGAATGGTAACAATGTAATTTTAGTAAGCCACTATAACGATAAGGGAAACTTAAGCGGTGGTGCGGATAATATCTATTATTTGGGCCTGTCGGTTGGAGACACCATTCAATTTTATGAAAATGGAGCTCCGACTGAGGAGTTTACAGTGATTGCAAAGGCTGCTGTTACGAGCAATGAAATGACCTTGACTGGCGGTGGCGATAATATTGCAACAGATGTTGGTGGACCAAAGATCTATATGTCAGAAAATAAGTTCAAAGAAATTTATGAAACTCCTACCTTGTATGGTTTCCTCTTTGATGTAGAGGAACAGTATCAGCAGGATATGGAGAACTATCTGATGCGGGACACCGATGTTTCCTATAACTCTATTTCAACGCTGAAAGCTGATGTTTTAGGCATGAAAAATGTTGTCCTGCTGGTTGGCGGAATGATAGGTGCTGTATTTGCTTTGGTGGGCCTGATCAACTTCATCAATCTGGTTATGACCAATATCGTTACCCGCCGTCATGAGTTTGCCACCATGCAAAGCATTGGTATGACGAACCGGCAGCTCCGAAAAATGATGATTTCGGAAAGCTTCTCTTATGTGCTGCTGGCTGGGATTGTCGGCACACTAGTTGCGGCGACACTTGGCATGACATTGCTAAGAGCATTTGTAGAAAATGGTCCTACCAGTATGATGATGACATTCCAGATAACCTTGCTGCCTGCGCTGATTATGCTGATTCTGTTTTTGGCATTGGCATTTATCGTTCCAGTTGTCGCACTCCGGCTCTTTAACAATCGAAGTGTTGTAGAGCGGCTTCGGGTAAATGAATAACAGGCACAGCCATATCAAGTGAATACTTCCTACGCCGTTGTATGCGACTGTGGGGCACGAAAAACCGGGGGATTTTTCTCCCGGTTTTTCAAATGTCACGAACTTGTGACATTTGGAGCCGAATTTAGCGGAAATTTTTTGTGGCTCGTGACATTTCTGTGAGGTTTGTTCGCTACAATGGGTCTAAGTTAAAGAAAGGATGGTGTTCTCTATGAGCATTTTGCAAACGACTGAACTGAAAAAATACTACGGCACAAAGCCGAATATCACAAAGGCCCTGGATGGTGTGAACCTCTCTGTTGAGCAGGGGGAATTTGTAGCGATTGTTGGAACCTCCGGTAGCGGAAAATCCACTCTGCTAAACATGATCGGCGGACTGGATGTGCCTACCTCCGGCAAGGTCATTGTGGATGGGCGCGACCTCTCTACATTGAAAGATGAACAGCTTACCATTTTCCGCAGAAGAAAGATCGGCTTTATCTTCCAGAACTACAATCTGGTGCCGGTGCTGAATGTCTTTGAAAATATTGTGTTGCCTGTGGAGCTGGACGGAAACAAGGTAGACAAGAAGTTTATGAACGAAGTAGTGCAGATGCTGGGGCTTGAGGATAAGCTGAACAATATGCCCAATAACCTCTCCGGCGGCCAGCAGCAGCGCGTAGCCATTGCCCGCGCCTTGGTGTCAAAGCCCGCTATTGTCTTGGCTGATGAACCCACCGGCAACCTGGACAGCAAGACCAGCGCCGATGTGCTGGGGCTTCTGAAAACCACAAGCCAGAAATTCCACCAGACCCTCGTAATGATTACCCATAACAGTGAGATCGCCCAGCTTGCCGACCGCATTATTCGGATCGAGGATGGTAAGATCGTGCAGTAAAGGGGGGCGGGACTATGAATGACATTCTATTTGGCAATAACAACAAGGCTGTCATCAAAAAGCTGGCAAACCGCAGCTTCCGCAGCAACAAAATGCGGAATGTGATTGCTGTGATTGCGATTGCTTTAACAACTTTTCTCTTCACCTCTGTGCTGACGATTGGCCTTGGAGCAAAAGGCACGATGGAATACAGCCAAAAGAAGCTGCTTGGTACTCAGGCAGATACCGTAATCCAGTTTATGACGGAGGAACAATTTGAACAGTTAAAAAGTGATTCCATGTTTGAGTCTGTCGGATGCTGGAGACCAGTGCAAAGAATGACCAATACCAATCGTCTTCCAGTAGAAATTGATTATGCTGATTCGACTATGCAGGAACTTCGTTTTATCATCCCACACACAGGTTCTGCTCCGAAAGCTGCAAATGAAGTTTTAGTAACGGCCAATGTACTAAAGGATTTGGAAATCGAAGAAAAAGTGGGTGCCAAACTTCCAGTTGAATTTAAGGTTGACGGGCAGGAATACCATTTTGATATGGTGGTATCCGGTATCTATGATACCTCCAGAGACGGAGTTGGATTCGTCATTGTGTCAGATGCATTTGTCTCTGAATACTCTGAGATCTTCAATACTTTTCCCGAAGATCGAAATGGTGGCGGAGCATATACCGCAGATGCCATTATGAAAGATACCGAAATGGCAAAGGAACGAGTCGGAGAATTGGTTCGCAACATTGGTGGCAATCCTGACGATGTGAATGCCGATAACTTTGTGCGTGTCAGTACATATATGGATTTTTCAGATGACAGCAATATGTTTGTTGTTCTTGCAACGATTGTATTTGGTATTCTGTTCATGTTCTGTGGGTATCTGCTGATCTACAATGTGTTTGAGATTGCAGTTACCAACGATATTCGGCAGTATGGCCTGCTGCGGACTGTGGGAACAACTTCCAAACAGGTCAAGTGCTTGGTCAACTGGCAGGCATTGTACCTATTCCTGATCGGAACACCAGTGGGGCTGCTTGTGGGACTTCTGGTTGGGCGGGGCGTTCTTCCTGCTGCTATTGAGGTATTCGCATTTGATTACGGTGCCAGAAATATTGAGGTTGGTTCTCTTCCATACCTTGCCATCGTTATCATTTCCATTTTGTTTTCCGGCATTACTGTGTTTATTAGTACGCGAAAATCTGTGAAAAAAGCATCCCGCGTTTCTCCTATTGAAGCGGTACGCTATGTAGAACACGAGCATTTTTCTGTAAAAAGAAAAACTTCTCACCGCGGTTCTGTTATTTCCCGTATGGCAACTGCCAATACAACCAGAAATAAACGCCGAACTGTGTTCATTGTTGTATCGCTGACTTTAAGTATTGTTTTATTGAACTCTGTTTTTATTTTTACAGGCAGCTTTGATGAAAATGTTTTTATCAAATCACAGACCAGAAGTGACTTTGTGGTTTATAATCCCGATAGTGCAACTGGCGATGGATTCATGAGACACGATAGTGGGCTGTCAGATCAGATAATAGCTGATATTGAGGAGAGATCTGGAATCACTCATGAGGCAAAACTGTATCGCAATACTTATGAAGATGCTCATATTGCCTGTGATTGGGGAGTTCCGTATTCCGTAGATAATACAAATCGGTATAGCTACGCTTTCCCTGACAATATCAATTTGGGGATGCATCAAAATGGAGAAATGACAGATTTCACAGCCTTAACTCCGGATGACCTGCCTTTAGGAAATGTGTTTGGTTTCTCTGAAAGTTTACTAGATAAGATGGATATTGTAGAGGGAGAAACAAATCTGGAAATCTTGAAGAAAAAGTTGCGGAATGAAAATGGCGTCATTTTAGTTGCCATGTATGATGATCGTGGCGAGATAACAGGCGGCACTGACAGTAGTATGTATGCAGGGCTGTCAGTCGGAGATACGATTCAGTTTTATGAAAACGGAGTGCCAACAGAGAAATGCCCTATCATAGCCAAAGCGGCTATTACAAAGACAGAAGTCAGTGTGAATATATTTGGAAAAACTATGATTTCAGATGTTGGTATGCCATTGATCTATATGCCGGAGGAACATTTCAAAGAAATTTATAAGGACCCAACTTTATATGCTCTGTTGTTTGATGTTGAAGAGGAATATCGGCAGGATATGGAAAATTATCTATCACAAAAGGATGATGTTGGGTATATATCTACCAGAAGTTTACGGGCCACTATAACCAGTATCAAAAATGTGACCCTACTGATCGGTGGAATGATTGGTACAGTATTTGCCCTGGTTGGTCTGATCAACTTCATCAATCTGGTTATGACCAATATCATTACCCGCCGGCATGAGTTTGCCACCATGCAGAGCATCGGTATGACCAACCAACAGCTTCGGAAAATGGTGATATTGGAAAGTCTTTCTTATGTGCTTCGGGCTGGAATCGTTGGAGTAGCTGCATCTGGATTCTTGGGGTTAACCTTGGTAAAGGTACTGGTAGACGCACAATACAATATGATGACATTCCAGATGACCCTGCTCCCGGCGTTGGTTATGCTGATTCTGTTTTTGGCATTGGCGTTTATCGTTCCCGTTGTCGCACTCCGGCTCTTTAACAGTCGAAGTGTCGTAGAACGGCTTCGGGTAAATGAATAAAGGCAAAGGTGGTGAACAACATGAATGATATTTTATTTGGCAACAATAATTCCAAAGTGATTACCAAGCTATCCAAACGCTATTTCAAGAAGAATAAGGTACGCAATCTGGCTGCACTGCTGGCAATTATCCTGACTGCTTTCCTATTTACCTCTATCACTTCCCTGGCGTTCAATATGGCGTCCTCCATCCAGCTCTCTCTGCAAATGCAGAAAGGCAGCAAGGCGGATGGCACTTTGGGATATATGACGGAGGAACAGTACGAGCAGCTTGTAAACAGCGATTTTGTGGAGCAGGCAGGTCACCGGCGCATCATTGGCTATGCAAGCAATACTTCCAGCCATTCCATTGAGATCAATTATGCGGACAGTGTGCAGCAGGAGCTGACCTTCTGTGTGCCTACTCACGGAGCTGCACCGGAGAAAGCGAATGAGATCGCCACCACGGATTTGGCGCTGAAGGCGCTGGGTGTAGAACCAAAGATTGGCGCAGCGGTTCCGCTGGAATTTGAACTGCGGGGGAAAACTTATCATTATGATATGGTGCTTTCCGGCTGGTGGGAAGCAAGCAATGACTCTGTGAGCGTTGCGACTGTTTCAGAGCAGTTTATAAAGGAAAACCCCGATGTGGTCCAGAACACTTATGCGGTAGACCATGAAATGTCCGGCGTTACTTTTTCCGATGTCGTGCTGAAGAATAAAGCAAATGTTCAGCAGCAGTTGAATGAGTTCGTTTACTCCATTGGCGGCAATCCAGAGGATATGGGCGCAGACAATTTCATTCTCGCCTCTGAAAATCAAATGTCCCAGGGATTGACTTCATCAGAGTCCATCGTGTTTGCTGTTGTATTTATCCTGATGTTTGTCGTGTGCGGATACCTGCTGATCTACAATATCTTTGATATTTCTGTGATGCAGGATGTTCGTCAATACGGCCTGCTGCGGACGATTGGCACTTCCACACGGCAGATCAAGGGCATTGTGAACCGTCAGGCGGTCTGGCTCACGCTGATCGGACTGCCTATTGGTCTGATCGCCGGTTTCTTTGCCGGTTGGGTGCTGCTTCCTATCGTGACAGAGATCATTAACCTTGAATACTCTATGGTGGGTACATCCGTATCGACCTCGCCTCTGATCTTTGTTATCGCCGCTCTCTTTACAATTTTGACCGTGTTTATCAGCACCCGGAAGCCTGCAAAAAAGGCGGCAAAGATTTCTCCTCTGGAGGCGATCCGCTACACCGAGCAGAACGCCTATAAAAAGAGAAGTGCCAAGCGTACCAATGGAGTAAAGCTGTCCCGCATGGCCTTTTCCAACCTGGGGCGCAATCGTCGGCGTTCAGCGTTCATCATTATTTCCCTGCTTCTGTGCATCGTCCTGTTTAACTCTATCATCATTGTGACGCAAAGCCTTGATGAAGAAAAGTGGGTAAACCGTGTTACCAGAACAGATTTTAATGTCTATAACTCAGCAGCATTTAATGTAATGGAAAGCGTTCAGCACCATGAAGATACGCTCTCACAGCAGGCGGTGGATCTGATTGCCGGACAGCCCGGAGTTGAGGATGAACGCTATCTTTACCGAAATACAAAAGACGATAGAAATGTGTTGGTTGACTATGGGTTTGAAGATTTAAGCGGCATAGAGCTATTCCATGAGGAAGAAGGCGTCGTAAATCAAAGCTATCAGGGATATAGCCTGTACACAAGTTCTGATACCGAAAGGCGCTATTTTGGTAATGTGATGGGAGCCTCCGAGAATTTCTGGGCAGATATGCGTATTTTTGAAGGCGAAAAAGATGCCGAAACCTTAACGCAGAAAATGGCTACCGGAGAATATGTCATTATTGGCTGCCCCATGGACAAACTGACAGAGGAACCAAGGAACACTCCGCTGACCGATCAGTTACAGGTTGGAGAGAGCATTTCCTTCTACAAGGATGGGGAACTGGTCAAAACCAGCACTATCCTTGCAAAAGCGATCCTCGTGGGAACGGAAACCGAAACGCCGACAGGCACCACCGCCCAGGCGCACATCGCCGCTGATGCTCCTTTTGTGTATCTGCCGGACACTGTATTTAAGGAAATCTATGACGCTCCCACGCTGCTGACTTATGGATTCAATGTGGATGAAGCCTTGCAGCCGCAGATGGAAGAATTTTTGAGCAGCTATGTGAGTGAAAATACTTCGGTTGCCTATACTTCCACCAAGCTGTTGAAAGAGCAGCTTGATTCGGTCCGCAGCATGATCCTGGTTATCGGCGGTCTGATTGGTTGCATCATGGCCTTTGCAGGACTGATTAACTTTGCCAACATGATTATTACCAACATCATCACCCGCCGCCATGAGTTTGCTACCATGCAAAGCATCGGTATGACCGGCAAGCAGCTTCGCCGCCTGATGGTCTATGAGGGCATCTATTATGCCGCCGGCGCAGACATTATTGGCGGAGCAGTCGCAGCGATCCTGGCAGTCACGGTGCTAAAGAGCGCATTAAATGGCCCCTCCATGTGGTTCTTTACCCTGAACATTACATTGGTTCCTGTTCTGGTCATTGGTGTGCTTTATCTGCTGCTGGCTGCGGTTATTCCGCTGATCGTTCTCCACTTCTTTAACAAGGGAACTGTGGTGGAGCGGCTGAGGACTTCGGAGTAACGACAGAGATTGCTACAATAGATAATCATAAACCTATTGAAAGCCGGGAGGAGGCATTTCCTCTCGGCTTTCCTCAAAAAATTTGAAATCTCACAGATTGGTGAGATTTCAGCTTGTTATTTTGTCGAAATGGAGTATGTCCGTGACATTTCTGTGAGGATTGCCTGTTAAGATAAAAGAAAAGTGAAAAAGTTGCCGCACGATGGCAAAAGAAAAAAGCCATCGTACAGCGACTATATTGTTATGCACTTTGCAACGGTGGCTTTGAAATAGTGATCAAGGCCGCCGTTTCTTTTTGCTAAAAAGCAGACCTCCAGATGACCCTCAGCAATCAGCATGGGCGGTGTATAGGAGGATACCGCCATGTCTGCAATATTCATTTGTAATAGCTATGACATATATCAATTAAAAAAAGCATAGGCCCTCCTCCGGGATATTATAGTTATCTATCAGTATTATCAATCCATATAAATCAGCATAATCATGGTGTTTTTTGTTGCGCCAGTTTCTCATTGCGAGAAGCTGGCGTTTCTTATTGTCGATTTTTAGGGAAACCTCCCGATGTGTACCGCTGCCGGTCCCCACCTCCATTCGATTCACCCGTCAACCACGCCTGAATCGAAATGGAGGAAAACTATGGGCTTTCACTATGGATATGAGAAAAGGAAGTTTGATGCAGAATGGACCCGGCTGGAACAGGAATACCGCGCAGCCGGTATGGACGATAGGCAGATCACGGCCATGAAGGAATATGACTGGACCTGGTTTTGCAGCCAGCGGACCTATCAGAACCGCGTACAGGCCCTTCCCAGCGAACAGTGTGAGGACGAGAGCGAGCAGTCCTGCCTGTTCCGAAAATTTGAATCCCTGTCCTGCACCTGGGACACCGGCGATGTGGATTCCCGGCGGTTTGGCTGGCTGTCCTCCCTGGAGGATGAACTGCTGTACCGGCGGCTCTGCAAATTGCCGGAGGACGATCTGGAACTGCTGACCCTGCTCATTGTGGACGGATACCGGCAGGCCGATGTCGCAAGGCTGTGGAACTGTTCCCGGAGTGCAATCACACAGCGAATAAATAAAATCAAGATTTTTTTGAAAAAGGCTTAACAAATCGCCTTTCCCAATGCCTACACATTGAAGGGACAAGTCCTCTTGCCCCTCATTGCAGCTTGACAACTGAATATACGGCATAACAGGTACATAACCCGTATCGAAGCGGAAAAGGCGCGCCGCCAGGACGGTTGCTTGCAGGAGGTGATGACAGACAGGCAATCCGAGCGATCTACGTCCAGCCTTAAACCCGGAGATGGCGTTCCGGGCGCGATGATGGTGCGGGGGCTTAAAGATACTTCCTCACGGCCCGCCAAAGACTTGGGGGGAACCCTGCGGCGCACGAGTAAAACGGCGCTGCGGAGTTATGACAGCTCTGCCGGGAGCGGCCTGTTATGTCCCCATCGTCAGGGGGCGTGGCAAATATGACGAACCATCCAAACAGAATTGCAGCAGCCGTACCGGACGGTATCCAGCGGCAACCGCCGCCCTTATCTTTCGATACGGCTGCTTTTTAACCATAGAGTAAAAACAATTTTTGAACGGAGGTGCGTCTTTATGACCAAACAGACAACCCCGACAAGCTCCTACAAAGAGGTGCGGATCGGGAAAACAATTTATCGCGTCACCAGCTTTTTTTCGGGAGAAAAGGACCTGGGAAAGACGCTGGAACAGCTGGCAGTCAGACGCGCCATGTCGGAAGCCATTCCAGCTGCCAGCGGTTCCAAATAACAGAAAGCCTCGCGGCCTGCCGTATCATTGCGCGGCGGTGGATTCTCCGGTAAGATATTCATGCAGGGTAAAACCTGCGGAGCCATTTTGCCGCACGAGGTATGGATTCTGAGATGGTCGGGAGGTAAAAGAAAGATGATGGATACAACATACAACGTGGGCATCTACTGCCGGTTAAGCAACGACGATGAACGTGACGGGGAATCGGTCAGCATTGAGAACCAGAAGCTGCTGCTTCAAAACTATGTCAGGCAGCGCGGCTGGAATGAGGTCGATGTCTATATCGACGACGGATACTCCGGCACGAACTTCAACCGCCCAGGCGTCAGGCGGTTAATCGAGGACGCAAAGGCAAAGCGGATCAATGTGATTCTGGTGAAGGACCTTTCCCGTTTTGGCCGCAACTACATCGAATTTGGGCAATATACGGATTACCTGTTCCCCTCTCTTGGGTGCCGGTTCATCGCGCTGAACAACGGCATTGACACCATGAGCGACAACGGAAGCACCGATGTCATGTGCTTTTTGAACTTATTTAATGAATTTTACAGCCGGGACACCAGCAAGAAGGTCAAGGCGGTCAAGAGAGCCTGTGCCGAAAACGGAAAATTCATGGGGACCTACCCCGCCTATGGCTACCGGCGCGACCCGCTGGATAAGCACCATCTGGTGATTGACGAGGAAACCGCGCCGGTTGTGCGCCGTATCTTTGAAATGCGGGCATCAGGCATGGGATTTCACGCCATCGCGGTGGCGCTCAATGAAGAAGGGATTCAGCCGCCCGGTGTGCTGTACTACCAGCGCAAGGGCCAGAGCGACCCCCGCAGGGTCAACCACAAATGGGCTGACCAGACGGTAAAAAACATGGTCCGCAACGAGGTCTACATCGGGAACATGGTACAGGGCAAAAGCGGCACACTCTCCTATAAATCCCGCAAGCTCGTCAATAAATCGGAGGACGAGTGGATTCGGGTGGAGGGGACCCACGAGGCCATTATTTCGCGGGAACTGTGGGATACCGTAGCCAGTATCGGCAAAAAGAAGGTGCGGAAAAGCGCCCCGTCCGATGGCTGCAAGAGCATCTTCACCGGACTTGTGTACTGCGCCGACTGCGGTTTCAAAATGCGGAACCACATCGAAAAATTCACCTATAAGGATGGCAGGCCGGGACGGTACAGCTCTTTCATCTGCGGCAACTACTCCCGCAGCGGAAGGGGCGCGTGTACCATCCACACCATCTATGAAACGGTGCTGACCCAGCTGGTATTGGAGGACATCCGGGAAAAGGCCCGCTTTGCGGAATATGACCCGGACCGGCTGATGGGCGAGATTCTCCGGCTGAAGGAGAAGGAATCCCACACCCGGCTTTTCTCCTATGAGCAGGAATTAAAATCCTCCTTAGCCCGTATTTCCGATTTGGAGCGCCTGATGCAGAATCTCTACGAGGACAAATGCACCGGCTCCATCCCGCAGACGGTATTTCAGACCCTGATGCAGAAATATGAAGCGGAACGGGCAGAAAAGGCGGAGGCAGTCCCGGAACTGGAAAGGAAAGTCCGGGCGCACCTGGAAAACCAGGTGGATACCGACCGCTGGCTGGAAATTATCCGGCGCTATACCGAAATCTCGGAACTGGACGAAACCATTCTCTTTGAACTGGTAGACCGGATCGAGGTTGGCGATACCCAGAAGGTCAACGGGCAGCGGATTTGTGAGGTCAAGGTCTACTACCGCTATGTCGGGAATGTGGACGGGGCGCTGGCACAGGAAAGGGGGCAGGATTATGGCGAAGCAATATAAAGTCGGTATCTACTGCCGCCTGAGTGTGGATGACGCCTCCAATTCCGCAAAAGCGAAGGGCTATATCCCCAGCGATGAATCGGTGAGCATTGAGAACCAATATGAAATCCTCTCCAAATTCGTCATGCTCAACGGCTGGATCGAGGTCAAGACCTATCAGGACGATGGGTACAGCGGCGGCAATTTTCAGCGGCCCGGATTTTTGGAAATGCTGGAGGACGCAAGGCATGGCCTGATTAACCTGATTCTGGTAAAGGACCTTTCCCGTTTAGGCAGGGATTTTGTGGAGGTGGGCCGTTATACGGATGTCATTTTCCCGTCCCTCGGATGCCGGTTCGTATCGGTTCTGGACTGCCTGGACAGCGAGGGGGACAACACCGATATGCTGCACTTCCGCAGTCTGATGAATGACTACCATCTCAAGGACCTGTCCAGCAAGGTCAAGTCGGTGCTTCATGCCAAGAAGAAAAGCGGCCAGTATCTTGCCGCCTACGCTCCCTACGGATACCGCAAGAGCGAGGAGGACAGACACAAGCTGGTCATTGACGGGGAATCCGCCGCTGTTGTGCGGCAGATATTCCAGATGCGTCAGTCCGGCATGGCCTATGGGAAAATCGCCGCCGCCCTGAATGAGAAAGGGATTCTCTCTCCCCGCTGGTACTGGGCGGTCCATTACGGAAATGGCAGCTGCAAGTATTCCCGGCTGTGGGCTTACGCAACCGTCCGAAGCCTTCTGAACGATGATGTTTATGCCGGTACGCTCACACAGAACTGCACCGGTTCCCGTTCCTATAAGGATAAGACCATGATAAGGAAACCGGAATCGGAATGGATTTCCCATGAGGGCGCGCACGAGGCAATTATCGGGCCGGAGCTGTGGGAGGCTGTCCAGAAAATCAATCAGGCGGCGAAACAGATTTCCGCTAACAATACGCCGCCCCAAGCATCTCTGTTTACCGGAAAGCTGGTCTGCGCGGACTGCGGGCATCCTCTGGTTGCCGCCCGCGAAACACAGCGCCGGAAAAATGGCACTGTCAAGCACTATACTTCTTATTTCTGCTCCCGGTTTGCCACTACCGGACATAGCATCTGCTCCTGGCACCGGATTTTTGAGATCAGCTTGAAAAACCTGGTGCTGAGTGAAATCCGGGCGCATGGAAAAGCGGTTGCAGCCGATGAAGCCGCTGTACTGGATAAGCTGAAACAGCACATCCAATCCGCAAGCGCCGCTCAACAGGAGGACAGCCGACAGGAAATCAGCCGTTTGCGGCGGCGTTTGGAGGAGCTGGAACAGATCACCGCAAAACTTTATGAAGATAAGGTAAGGGAGGCAATCAGCGGCGATTCCTTCTCGGTTCTGATTCAAAAGAACGAGCAGGAACGCATCCAGAAATCGGAACGCCTGGACAGTCTGTTAGCCGGGGAACGGAAAGCCCAGCAGGACATCGCCAATATCCACCAGTGGGCCGGAACCATCCGGCAGTATCTGGACTTGCAGGAACTGAACCGGGAAATCATTGAGGAGTTGATTGACCGCATTGAAGTTGGAGAACGAACCGTCATAGACGGTCAAAGACACCAGGACATTAAAATCTACTACCGCTTTGTTGGGCTGGTGTGATTGGGCAAAAAAGCGCTTGACCGCATCAGCAGCCAGACGGAAACATTCTGTAACAGCAACGATATTTGATTGTTGCACACTGATTTGTCGAATTGGAGAGAAATTAGCAGTTTACCCCTCCCAAATGCCTCGTGTTCTTCATAATGTTGCGGAAAGGGGTAAAATCATCGTCCCCTCTGGCACTGTCCACGC
>OLRS01002505.1_pt1 | contig 14177 bp, 9 predicted proteins | sample 1673171 | NCBI WGS metagenome assembly OLRS01 (sample SAMEA3136762, study PRJEB25190) | human gut metagenome | biome: human gut; feature: human-associated habitat; material: faeces | place: Austria | collected 2013
CGGACATCTGAAACCGAACGAAAAGATCGGCAAGCTTCTGAAGCCGATGACAGCTTCTTTCGGTATTACAGCACTGAATGAACTGCAGGAGCTTTATAATGGTAAGTCAATCCGTGAAGATGGACAGTTTGCCCTGGAAGTTCTGAAATACATCAATGATAAAGTAAACCAGTTTAAGCAGGAAGATGGATATCTGTATGCAATCTACGGTACACCGGCAGAGAGTCTCTGCGGTCTGCAGGTAGAACAGTTCCGTAAGATGTACGGAATTGTTGAGGGTGTTTCTGACAGACCGTATGTCAGCAACAGCTTCCACTGCCATGTAACAGAGGATGTAACTCCGATCGAGAAACAGGATCTGGAGGGACGTTTCTGGGAACTCTGTAATGGTGGTAAGATCCAGTATGTACGTTATCCGATTGGTTACAATAAAGAAGCCATCCGGACACTGATCCGCAGAGCAATGGATCTCGGATATTATGAGGGAGTCAACCTTTCTCTGGCATATTGTGACGACTGCGGTCATCAGGAGCTTGAGATGGATGTCTGCCCGGTATGCGGCTCCCGCAACCTGACAAAGATCGATCGTATGAATGGTTATCTTTCCTACAGCCGTGTGCATGGAGATACACGACTGAATGAAGCGAAGATGGCAGAGATCGCCGAAAGAAAATCAATGTAAATATAGAAGTAATGAGAGAATCTGACAAGAGATGTCGGATTCTCTTTTTTTGTGTTCGGATTTTTCCTGGACTGCGAGATTTTCTTGCGTTGGGAACTTTTTGTGTTATGAAGCAGGAGAAATTATGATATAATTTCTTTGTCGAAAAATGTAAATTAATGTCTGGTATTAATTTATACGAAAAGGAATTATTTTTTTATAAATGGTACGAAAGAAAATATTACTTCTATATAAAATACGGGGAGATATTTATAATGGCGAATAGTGATGAGTTAATTACAAGCGTTGGTAAAAATTCCAACGATACAGCAGCTCTTGTATGGTCTGTTGCCGATGATCTTGTAGGAGCATATAAACCTCATGAATATGGTCTTGTCATCCTGCCGATGACAGTAATCAAGCGTTTCCATGATTGTTTGCTGCCAACACATCAGGCAGTTCTTGATACATATAAAAAAGTGGAAAAACTGGCTGTAAAAGATGGTTTTCTGCGTAAAGCGTCAGGTTATCAGTTTTATAATACAAGTCCGTTTACATTCAGGACATTGATTGCGGATCCGGAAAGTATCGTAGATAATTTCAAGGCGTATCTGAATGGATTTTCCGAGAATGTACAGGATATTCTTGCACGTATGGATTTTGATGCTCAGATTAAGCACATGGAAGAAGCTGGCCTTCTGTATCAGGTAATCTCTGATTTTTGTACAGATAAGGGTGATTTTTCACCTGAGAAAATCAGTGCGGTTGATATGGGATATGTGTTTGAAAACCTTGTTCGTAGATTTTCTGAATCATATAACGAAGAAGCCGGAGCACATTTCACAAGCCGTGACATCATCTATCTGATGAGTGACCTTCTTGTGGCTGGTGATGAATCAGCATTTACAGGAGACGGTATCTCAAAGACAGTTTATGATATGACCATGGGAACATCTCAGATGCTTACCTGTATGGAAGAAAGATTGAAACAGATGGATGCGGATGCAGACGTTACTGTATTCGGTCAGGAGTTCAATCCATTTACATTCGGTATTGCAAAGGCTGATATGCTTATCCGTGGCGGTGACCCTAACAATATGCAGTTCGGTGATACTTTGTCTGATGACAAGTTCAGCGGATATAAGTTTGACTATATTATCAGCAATCCACCTTTTGGTATTCCGTGGAAACGTGAGGAAAAAGAGGTTACAGCGGAATTTAAGAAAGGCACAGCCGGAAGATTTGCACCGGGACTGCCGGCAAAAGGTGATGGACAGCTTCTGTTCATGCTGAACGGTCTTGCGAAGCTGAAAGATGATGGTCAGATGGCAATTATCCAGAACGGTTCGTCTTTATTCAACGGTGACGCTGGTTCCGGTCCTTCTGAGATTCGTAGATATTTAATCGAGAATGACTGGCTGGATGCGATTGTACAGCTGCCAAACAATGCTTTTTACAATACAGGCATTGCAACATATATCTGGATTGTAATGAAGAATAAGCCTGTGACACATCAGGGCAAAGTACAGCTGATTGATGCATCTGCTTGTTGTTCAGCAAGACGTAAGAATATCGGTTCAAAGAACGTAGACATTACAAAGGCTTGCCGTGATTTGATTATTGAAGCGTATGGTGCTTATGTAGATGGTACATACAATGGTGTGGATGAAAACGATAATGCAATCATTGTAAAGAGTAAGGTCATGGATGCCATTGACCTTGGCTATAATAAGATTGTAGTGGAAACACCTCAGCTGGATGAAGATGGCAATGTTGTCATGAAGAAAAAGAAGCCTGTAGCTGATACATCAAAGCGTGATACAGAGAATGTACCACTTGCAGAAGACATTGATGCTTACTTTGAACGTGAAGTCATTCCGTATAATCCGCAGGCTTGGATTGATAAAGCCAAAACAAAAGTAGGATATGAAATCCCGTTCACCAGAACATTTTATGAATATAAGCAGATTGAACCATCAGATGTGATTGCAGCACGTATTGAAGAACATGAAAAGAGCTTGATGGCGAAATTGCATGATTTGTTCGGGGGTGAATGATTATGACAATGATTAGACCTGAAGCAGAAATGAAAGAGAGTGGTGTACAGTGGATTGGTGATATTCCAAGTGATTGGAATACTAAGCCGTTATATGCGTGCTTAGATGAAATTAATCAGAAAAATAATCCTGTTGTAACAACAAATATTCTTTCTTTGACTAATACAGATGGTGTTATTCCGTATTCGGAAAGAGGAAATCAAGGTAATAAGTCAAAGGAAAACTTTGAAGAATACAAAGTTGTATATCCTAATACAATTGTTGCCAATAGTATGAATATTTTGATTGGCTCTGTTGGTTTATCCAAATATGAAGGCTGTGTAAGTCCTGTATATTATGTTTATATGGCAAAACCACAGGTTGATATTCGTTATATGAATTACTTGTTCCAGATGGAACCTTTTCAGAAAAGATTACGTCAATTTGCAAATGGTATTTTAGAGATTCGTTTGCGAGTATCATCACATGATATTCTTCATCAGAAAGTGGCTGTTCCTGCTTATGATGAACAGCAAGTTATTGCCGATTATTTGGACGAAACTTGTTCCAAAATTGATGAAATTATTGCAGAAGCAAAGGCAAGTATTGATGAATATAAGGAACTGAAACAGTCTGTGATTTTTGAAGCAGTGACAAAAGGTCTTGATAAGAATGTTGAGATGAAAGATTCAGGAAACTTAGCTATTGGAAAAATTCCAAAGCATTGGGTAAAAGCAAGGGTGAAGAATGTTGCAACTAGAATAACAGTAGGTGTTGTTGTTACGCCGGCTAATTATTTTGATGATGCAGGTACGGTTGCATTTTTAAGGGGAATTAATGTAAAAGAATATGTAATTAATTCTGAACCAATGATGTATATTACGGAAGAAACAAATAAAGAACTTTCAAAAACCATTGTTCATACCAATGATTTAGTAATTGTTCGAGATGGTGCAATAGGAGTTACTGCAGTCGTTCCAGAAAAATATGATGGTGCAAATGTTGTTTCAATGATTATCGTTTCTCTTGGGAGTGAGTACAATCATGATTATTTGTGCTATGTATTGAATTCGTACGTTGGGAAAATCCAATTTAATTTAACCAAAATTGGGTCTGCATTATCACATACAAGTGTATCATCTGTTTCAAATATAGAAATTCCGAAACCTAGTATTAATGAGCAAATTGATATTGTAAATTATCTGAAGGAACAACATAAAAAATTAAATTCCCTCATTGCTGAAAAAGAATCTCTTATCAATGACCTTGAAGCATACAAGAAATCACTGATTTATGAAGTAGTAACAGGAAAAAGGAGGGTGGTATAACCTATGGCTGAAGATGAAAAACAGTTTGAATCCAATATCGAAGCCTTTCTTATCTCACCTGCTGGTGGATATGAAAAGGCAACAGATGCTGGATATACCTCATCTTCTGGTATGGCGTTGGATATTCATACATTGGTTGGGTTTGTGAAAGCCACCCAGCCTACCCAGTGGCAGCGTTTTGAAAAGCAGTGCAACTCTGACCCATACAAGAAGTTTTATAAATGTTTTGAAGATGCCGTACAGATGGATGGCTTGCTGTCTGTCATGCGACATGGATTTAAACATCGTGGAATGGATTTTAAGGTTTGCTATTTCAAGCCTGAATCCACTTTAAATGATGTTGCTGTAAAAAGATATGAGCAGAATGTGTGTCAGTGTATCAGACAGTGGCACTATTCAGAGCAGAACAACAATTCAGTTGATATGATGCTTGCAATCAACGGTATTCCAGTGGTTGCGATTGAATTAAAGAATCAGCTGACAGGTCAGACGGTAGACAATGCAAAATTGCAGTGGCAGTATGACCGTGACCAGAGGGAACCTGCATTTTGGCTGAATCATCGTATTCTGGCGTATTTTGCAGTAGATTTATATGAAGCGTGGATGACTACGGAACTGAAAGGTACAGATACATATTTCTTGCCATTCAATCAGGGTTCCAACGGTGCCGGAAATGACGGTGGTGCAGGTAATCCACAGGCAGAAGATGATAATTATGTGACATCTTATATCTGGGAAAACGTATTACAGAAGGACAGTTTGCTGGATATTATCCAGAAGTTCATCAGCTTTGAGGTGAAGACCGAAAAGAAAGATGGAAAGAATGTTACAAAGAAACGTCTGATTTTCCCTAGATTTCATCAGCTGGATGTAGTACGTAAGCTGATTGCTGATGTGCGTGAGAATGGTTCAGGGAACAATTATCTGATTCAGCACTCAGCTGGTTCAGGAAAATCAAACTCTATTGCATGGACAGCGTATCGTCTGGCATCCTTGCATAATGATGATAATGAGCCTGTATTTACATCTGTTGTTATCGTAACTGACAGACGTAATCTGGATGCACAGTTACAGGAAACAATCACAGGGTTCGACCATACACTCGGCAGTGTGTGTGCGATTGATGAAAAGAAATCCTCTAAGGATTTAAAGGACGCATTGAACGCCGGAAAGAGAATCATTGTAACAACATTACAGAAATTCCCAGTCATTTATGAAGAAGTGGATGATACAACAGATAAGCGATTTGCGATTATCGTAGATGAAGCACATTCTTCACAGACTGGTTCCTCTGCAATGAAATTGAAGGCTGCACTTGCGGATGTATCGGATGCTCTGAAAGAGTATGCAGAACTGGAAGGGAAAGCCGAAGATGAATTGTTGGATGACAATGACCGTCTGGTGCGTGAGATGATTGCTCATGGAAGACATAAGAATCTTTCATTCTTTGCGTTTACAGCAACACCAAAGGGTGCAACATTGGAGATGTTCGGTACAGAATGGAATGATGGTTCTTATCATCCATTCCATGTATATTCGATGCGTCAGGCAATTGAAGAAGGATTCATTCTGGATGTTCTTCAGAACTATACAACGTATAGAACGTGCTATCAGATTGCGAAGAACACAAAGGATAATCCTGATGTTCCGCAGTCAAAGGCATTGAAGACAATCAAGAAATACGAAGAGCTGCATCCGTATAACATTCAGCAGAAATCAGCGATTATTGTTGAAACATTCCGTAATGTAACGAAGCAGAAAATCAAGGGAAAAGGAAAGATGATGGTTGTAACATCATCGAGACTTGCTGCTGTTCGTTATTATCATGAGATTAAGAACTATTTGGAATTAAATGGTTATCATGATGTGGAAATCTTGGCTGCGTTCTCTGGTTCTATCAAAGACCCAGATGACCAGAAGGATGTTGAATGGACTGAAAGCAAGCTGAACGGTGTGAATGAATCACAGACAAAACAGGTATTTCATGATGAAGGAAATATTCTGATTGTGGCTGAGAAATATCAGACTGGATTTGATGAACCATTACTTCATACAATGATTGTCGATAAGAAATTGCGTGGTGTAAAAGCTGTTCAGACACTGAGCAGATTGAACCGTACACACCCAGATAAACAGGATACGTTCATCATTGATTTTGTGAATACAAAAGAAGATATTTTGAAAGCGTTCCAGCCGTTCTATCAGGAAACATCATTGGCTCAGGAAATCAATACTGACTTGATTTACAAGACACAAAAGATGTTGCGTGCTTTTAAAATCTATGATGATGCTGACATTGAAAAGGTAAATAAAATCTATTTCGATGAAGATAAACGTAAGGCGAATAAGATTCAGGCAGCGATAACAAATGCATTGTTACCGATTCAGCAGAAGTACAACGCACTGAATCAGGAGCAGAGATATCAGTTACGTAAACTCTGCAGGTCATTTGTGAAATGGTATGGATATATTACGCAGATCGTCCGTATGTTTGATAAACAGATGCATGATGAATATATCTTTTGTTCTTACCTTGCGAAGGTTTTGCCGGCTGATCCAACAATGCCGTTTGACCTTGGTGACAGAGTGAAACTTGAGTATTACAATCTTGAAAAAACTTATGAAGGTTCCATTGGTCTTGTGAAAGAAGAAAAGGGTGTTTATGAACCTGCCAAGTTGAAAAAGCCTGTAAAAATGACGGAAACCCTCAGTCCACTGGAGCAGGTCATTGAGAAAATCAACCAGCAGTATGTAGGAAACTTTACTGAAGGGGATAAGGTTGTAATTACTGCGTTGCACGAAAAATTGAAAAATAACAAAAAACTGAGGAGAGCTGCAAAAACAGATGGCCGCCAGATCTTTGCGAGGAATATTTTTCCGCAGCTGTTCGATGATGCGGCACAGGAAGCATATGTTGAAAGTACGGAAACATATACGAAGTTGTTTGAGGATGCAGGAAAATATCGCGCCATCATGAATGCACTGGCGCAGGCAATGTTTGATGAATTGAAAAATGAAGAAGTTACGGAGTAGATAAGAGGAGAGAATCTGGCAGGAAATGTCGGATTCTCTTTTTTCTTGTTTGTTATTGCGCGGGCTTGCTGAAATTTGTTGAACGATTCTATTTGCAATTCCTGTAAATGCCTGTTAAAGTATGAATAGAACATATAATTCTAAAATTCATTGAGAATTTCTCTCAGATTTCCAAACTGCAGAATCCGGAAAATAATAGGTACCTTGACATAAGAATACAGTTTACAGAAAATGAAGAATCCACTATAATGATTACATAACAGTCAGAACTAATTGTTCACAGATAATCAGAAAGGTGGGATTGTATGGAGGGTTATGATATGCCAACCGATATTCAGTTTAAAGATGAGCTGCGCAAGGAAGAGATTAAACTGGAAGAACAGATTGAGATGCTGAAAAACAAAGAGTATGACAAAATGCTTGCAAAATTTGAACGGGAGTTAAAAAGAGTTCGTGAGAGTTTGCAGGATTAAGGTTTACAGGAAGTTAGTTAAGGTAAAAAACTGACGTACCATTACAGGTGCGTCAGTTTTTGTATACGTTATTTTTTCTTAGGTGTTACCGGTGGCAGGTCGCAGTAATAAGCGATGCCGAGAGGTGTCACGAGAAGTGGATGAACCGGGCGGTAGACCGGAAGGCCGAGCTTCTTTTCGAATACAGTGGTGAATTCACGAAAGCTTGCGGAACCACCAACGACATAAACCGCCGGAACCTGATATCCGTGGAGGAATTTCTCGGTGATCGTAGCCATTTTTTCGATTACGGCTTTGATGACCGGAAAGATTTCGTCTTCTTTTTCCGGAGTGGTCTTGAGGACTTCGGCTTCCTCGTATGGGATGCGGTAATGTCCGGCAACGGTCATAGTCATATGGCTGCCGCCTGTGGCTTCGTCGTCTGTGTAGATGACTTGGCCATCTTTGAGGATGCTGATGCCGGTTGTACCACCACCGACATCGACAACAGCTCCATCGGTGATCTTCAGCACAGCAGCAGCGGCTGTCGGTTCGTCTACAATGTTGGTGACTTCAAACCCGGCACCTTCAAGTACATATCCGATGCTTTTGACGCTGCCTTCGGAAACTCCCGGAGGGATCGCAGCAGCGGCATAAGGAAGTTCAACACCAAGTCTCTCTTCCAGTTCTGCTTTGAGCCTGGTGACAAGCTGGACGGATTCATAATAGTTTACGATCACACCATCCTGAATCGCATGAGACGGTGCGGAAATACCTGCGATTGGGCGATTATTCGTATCGACAACGGCAAGGACTGTATTGGCAGTACCAAGGTCGACACCCACTTTCAGGCGTCCCCGGAATTTCTTGCATTCGCCGGATTCTACCAGCTCTGCAAAATTAGATAAAGTTCGGTTTTTCAGTTCCATGTATGTAGCTCCAATGCTGTTTATTTGATGATTGTACCTGTTTTTTCACGATAACCGTCTCTTGCATGGGCGATATCGGTGATGATAGTGCGGTGACCGCTGCCTTTGGATGCAAAGGATACGGCTGCTTCGATCTTTGGAAGCATGGAACCTGCAGTGAACTGATTTTCTGCGATATATTTGTTGGCATCGTCCACAGAAACAGTACCCAGCAGAGTTTCGCTGTCTGTATCTTTGTTGAGGCTGACTTTTTCGACGCTGGTGAGGATCAGAAGTGTATCTGCATCAAGTTCTTCTGCAAGAAGCTCACTGGCAAGGTCTTTTTCGATGATGGCACTTGCACCGTGAAGGTCGATGCCCTGCTCCATAACCGGGATTCCGCCGCCGCCGGCAGCGATAACAACCTGTCCTGCATTTGCAAGAGTGCGGATAGTTTCGAGTTCGATGATTTTCTGCGGTTTGGGTGCTGCAAGGATTCTGCGGTATTCACCTTCTGCAGTTTCTGTAACGAAATTACCTTTTTCCTCTTCTGCTTCAGCTTCTTCGGAATTAAGAACACGGCCGATGATTTTTTCCGGCTCGCCGAATGCTTCGTCATATGGATCGATGACAACCTGTGTCAGAATGGTTGCAACCGGCTTGTAGATGCCGCGGGAAAGTAACTCTGCGCGAATCGCATTCTGAAGATCATAGCCGATATAGCCCTGACTCATGGCAGAGCATACGGACATCGGTGCAAATGTATAATCCGGATGCGCTTTTCCAAATTCGTTCATTGCGGTATGAATCATGCCGACCTGTGGTCCATTGCTGTGAGAAATGACAACATTTGCGCCTTCTTCTACAAGGTCTGCAATTGCTTTTGCTGCTTCACGGGTAGCCGTTTTCTGTTCAGGAAGTGTTGTGCCAAGGGCTTTGTGACCAAGAGCAACAACAACTGTTTTTTCGCTCATATGGATTCCTCGTTTCTTTTCATTTTTGATGTAAATGAAGATGTTTTCTATAATTTTCTATTATAAAAGAATGGGACTGGAATTGCAATGGAATTAAGGTAAAAAGATAGAATCGTTACTGTTCACAGGTAGTATTCCGCCCAAGTTGCTGTGAACGGAGTGAACAGTAACTAGAAACCTTGTGGCGTACGTGCTATACTGAGAGAAAATAAGGGGGTGCAGCATGAATTATAAAATCAGTAATTCAAAATTATCTGTAGAAATTTCCTCAAAAGGAGGAGAACTTCGTTCTATACAGGATGCAGAAGACAAGGAATATCTGTGGCAGGGAGATGTGGCTTCATGGACAGACAGAGGACCGAATCTTTTTCCGTATATCGGTCGGATGACGGACGGACAGTATCGTTATCAGGGAAAAATGTATCATATGGATATTCATGGATTTCTGCCATATATGGAAATGACCCTGGTGGAGAAAAAAGAAGACGAGCTGGTTCTGAGACTTAAGAATACACCGGAGACGGAGCTGCGTTATCCGTTTTTGTTCGAACTGGATATTTGCTGGAAATTGATAGAAGATACGCTTCAGATTACATATCAGGTCAGAAATAAGGATACAAAGACAATGTATTTTGGTATTGGTGGTCATCCGGGATTCTGTGTACCGATTGCGGATGGACTGGCATTTGAAGATTATTGCATTGATTTTGGAGAAAATGCACAGTTGAGTCAGGTGGTTTTGTCAGATGACTGTTTTGTGACGGAAAATACGGTGCCGGTGCCCCTTGTTGATAATCGTTATCTGCCATTGCAGCATGGATTGTTTGACAGAGATGCGATCGTTTTGAATGAGATGCCGAAAAGCCTTATGATCGAGAGCAAAAAAGATTGCCGGAAGATCCGCGTGGTTTATGAGGATATGAATTATCTCGGAATCTGGCACTGGCCCAAAATGGAAGTAAACTATGTCTGCATAGAGCCGTGGAGTTCGCTGCCGTCTCGAAAAGGAATCATAGAAGATCTGGAGACGCAGCCGAATCTGCTTCATCTGGACAGTGGTTATGAATACAGAAATACATGGAGCATTACCATAGAAAAGTAAAAAATGAAAAGAGCAAAGGAAAAGCCGCCTGTACGCAGGCGGCTTGTTTCCTTAACTTTTTGAGGGGGGAGATAGAGAGTGGTTATTCATCTATCCAATACCTATTATAAGCAGGAAATATGTTTAAACTGTGTACTAAATCTAAAAGAAAAATAAAACTTCTAAAGAAAATTTAAAGAAACTCTTTAATTTTTACAGGCTCTTGTAGCCTGGACCGAAACGTGCTAAAGTGTGCTTATCTGAATTTCAGTTCTTTGAAATTCATAACTTTCAATCGTCATTTCGACAATGATCCCATGAAGAATGCAATGTGAAAGGGGAAATGCCTATGGGCTGAGGAACAATGCCGGTGTTTTATTATTTGAAACTATTTGACAGAAGTTTTTTGAAGTGAAAAGGAGTTCTTTATGAAAAACAGAATAATGAGAAAAATAGCGGCGGCAGGTATGGCAGTTTTCCTTGTCGGGATGTCGGCGGGAAGCGGATATATGTGGAACGATGTGTCAGTTTATGCGGCGGAGGCAGGGCAGAGGAAAGAGGCGTGCATAGACGCAGGGGACAGTATGAAGCAAAGTGCGGGGACGGAGAAGCCTGCAGTGAGAGAAGATAAAGAAACAGTCAGTGAAGCGAACGAAATGAATGTAATGGAAAATGTCACAGAGGAAATTGTGGGCACATCAGAGACTGTGGGTGTAGAATCAATTCTGGACGAAGCAGAACTCCCGGATAATGCATTGCCGCGGATTGGAAGCGAAGATTCAGAGGAAATTTCAGACAATCTATTTTCAGAAAATGAAAATGCGGATTCATTTTCTGATAGCAGTGGTGATACAGATACAAATTTACAGGCAGATCTGAGCCTGTCAGTTCAGGCTGAGGATGATACAATAAAAGCAGGAAGTGATCTGGTCTATACGATAACTGCAGAAAACACGGGAGAATGTGACCTTAAAGATATAAGAATCAGCTATAATTTTTCTGAGAATGGTCTGGCCGGAGAGTGGTCGGAAGGTGCAGAAGATGCGGTGGGAAATACTGCATATATAGAGAAACTTGAGGCAAGTGCGACGAAGATTGTGTATCTGACGGTGCATCTGCCAGAGGAAAGGACAACGGCCGTTTCTTTAGCGCTGACAGCAGCAGCCGGTAAAGTATCAGGAGATAATGATACAGGAGAAACAGAAGAAATCGTAAAAAATGCAGAGCTGGTAACGCAGATTCAGGCGTTGCAGGCTGCATTTGAAGTGACCAAAACTGCAGACCGTTCTATGGCAGTTCCGGGGGATGAGATCCGTTTTCTGATCTGTATCAGAAATACCGGAGAGCGCACATTGCATTCAATTGTTACGACGGAGCGTTTTCAGCTTGGAAATGTACCGGTGAGATTTCTGGAAAAAGATGGTGTCAGACTGAATAAATCCAAAACAAAGGCAAAGATTGAGCAGATCGCACCCGGGGAAGCTTTCGGTCTGGAGGCGGTCGTGACACTGCCGGAAGGTCTGGAAGACCAGAATCTGGTCAATGAAGTTTCGGTGACAACTCTGGAAACAGGAGAGCAGACAAAAATTGCACAATCTGAAATACAGGTAAAAGCAGCGGAAGAAGAAAAACAGAAAGAGACAAATGCCGATATTGATGGAGAGATGGGAAGTGAGCAGGATGAGAGCAGGCCGGCATCAACACATCCAAAAACCGGAGATCCATATCAGCCTCTTCTGTGGCTTTTTATGCTCCCCGGTTCTATGCTGGCTGTCGGATGGCTCCGCAGCCGGATGTGAAATTATTAGATTGATCTGGTTTATCGGCAGAAATTAAAGGATGTCGATGTGCTCACCGGCAAGTGCTTTGTTCATGCTGCGGACAGCACAGAATTTACCGCACATGCTGCAGGTATCGCTGTGGTCATCTTCCGGCAGACGGTCATCGCGGATTGCTTTGGCAGTTTCCGGATCGAGTGCACATGCAAACTGAGCATCCCAGTCGAGGACACGGCGTGCATCTGCCATCTTATCATCGATGTCTCTGGCATGTGGGATCCCTTTTGCAATATCGGCAGCGTGTGCAGCGATTTTTGAAGCAATAATGCCCTGTTTTACGTCTTCTACATTAGGAAGAGCGAGATGTTCTGCAGGTGTGACATAGCAGAGGAATGCTGCACCATTCATTGCGGCAACGGCACCACCGATGGCAGCTGTGATGTGGTCATAACCAGGTGCGATATCGGTAACAAGAGGTCCGAGTACATAGAAAGGAGCACCCATGCAGATGGTCTGCTGAACTTTCATGTTTGCAGCAACCTGATCGAGCGGAACGTGTCCCGGACCTTCAACCATAACCTGAACATTGTGAGCCCATGCACGTTTGGTGAGTTCGCCCAGACGGACAAGCTCTTCGATCTGGCAGACATCTGTGGCATCAGCCAGACATCCTGGACGGCAGGCATCACCGAGAGAGATAGTAACGTCATGTTCTTCGCAGATATCAAGGATTTCATCGAAATATTCATAGAACGGGTTTTCTTCGCCGGTCATGCTCATCCATGCAAAGACAAGGCTTCCGCCACGGCTTACGATATTCATTTTACGTTTGTGTTTTTTGATCTGTTCGATGGTTTTTCTGGTAATTCCACAGTGAAGTGTGACAAAGTCTACACCGTCTTCAGCGTGGAGACGGATGACATCAATGAAATCATGAGCAGTCAGTTCAGAGAGATCACGCTGGTAGTGGATCACGCTGTCGTACACCGGAACGGTTCCGATCATGGCCGGACATTCGTGTGTAAGTTTCTGACGGAATGGCTGTGTGTTGCCGTGACTGGAAAGATCCATGATTGCTTCTGCACCGAGATCAACGGCTTTCATGACTTTCTGCATTTCGATATCGTAATCCTTGCAGTCCCTGGAGACACCGAGGTTTACGTTGATCTTTGTGCGGAGCATGCTGCCGACACCTTCCGGATTCAGGCAGGTGTGGTGTTTGTTGGCACAGATCGCAACTTTGCCTTCTGCGACCAGTTCCATCAATTTCTCAACCGGCATATGTTCTTTTTCTGCAACGGTTTTGATCTGCGGAGTTACAATCCCTTTGCGGGCAGCATCCATCTGTGTTGTGTAAGTTGTCATATAATATTTTCTCCTTTTATGTAAATGATAAGTGTTTGCATTGAGAGACGATAAATCCTGTGGTGGATTATCGTTAATTGATTCGTCCGAGCGTGTGATCAAGGGGACCGGAACCATGACCAAGGTTCATCTGCGATTTCAGAGCATCAGTGAGATACTGTTTGGAACGACGCACAGAAGCTTCGAGAGAAAAACCTCTGGCGAGGTTCGAGGCAATTGCGCTTGAAAGTGTGCAGCCGGTACCGTGAGTGTTTGGATTATCGACGCGTTCACCATGTATCCAGGTACTATGTCCGTTCGCATAAAGAAGATCGTTGGCATCATTAATACAGTGTCCGCCTTTCAGAAGGACGGAAACATGGAATGTTCCATAAAGTGCACGCGCTGCGTTTTCCATAGAAGCGGCATCTGTGATCTGCATTCCGGTGAGGGCTTCTGCCTCCGGAATATTTGGGGTGATGACCTCGGCGAGTGGAAAAAGCTCTTTCTGGAGAGTTTCTTCTGCGTCTTTGTTCATCAGGCGATGACCACTGGTAGATACCATGACGGGATCCAGAACGA
>OLRS01002506.1_pt1 | contig 14170 bp, 9 predicted proteins | sample 1673171 | NCBI WGS metagenome assembly OLRS01 (sample SAMEA3136762, study PRJEB25190) | human gut metagenome | biome: human gut; feature: human-associated habitat; material: faeces | place: Austria | collected 2013
AACTCATGCTCATCATTAATACCATTGAATATAATAACAAATTCAACTCCTCCTATACGATTTATGACTTGCTGAATGAGCAGAAGAAAAAGGGCGTGGCTGTTATCTTTGTCGGCGAGGATCTGGATGTGCTGGTAGAACTTTCCGACCGGATCATGGTTCTCTGTGGAGGAGAAGTCAGCGGCATCGTGGATGCCAGAACGACAGATAAAAATGAGGTCGGCATGATGATGACCAGAATGGGAGGAACCGAAGATCATGAATGATAAGAAAAAAGAACCTCTTTTTCATATAGTAAAACGGGATGCGCTTCCCTGGTATCAGTCAGTAGGCATCCGTGCGATTGCCATTGTGCTGGCATTGATTGTCTGCGCAGTTGTAACAATGATCCTGACAGGAACCAACCCGATCCAGATATTTCAGTCGATCATCGCAGGAGCCTTTGGCTCTGCCAGAAAGACATGGATCACATTTCAGAATATCGCGATCCTTCTGTTGATCTCGCTGGCACTGACTCCGGCTTTTAAGATGAAATTCTGGAACATCGGTGGGGAAGGACAGGTACTGATTAGATTTCTTCAGGAAACCGTCAGTCTTGTCAGAGTTAGAAAGGTCGGCAGAAGCAACGATCATATTTTCTACCTGCATTGCAAGAGCACCCAGAACAGTTGCAGAAGCGGCACGAGTGGCAGTACCTGCTTTTTGTTCGATGGCAGCCCAGTCTACTTTAGGAGCTTTGCCGGAGAAGAATGCTTCCAGTTTAGCTGCCAGTTCCGGATTGGCTTTGGTCCATTTGGCCTTCTTTGCATATCTTTCAGCTACGATTTTCTTTAATTCTGCTGCTCTCTTTGCATACAGTTCGGCTACTTCCGGGAAAATCACGAACGGATTGACAGGATCGCCACCCAAATTCTTGATTGTATTTACATAGGCGTCGCCACCGAGTGGAGCGCCGTGTGTAGCACAGTTGGCTTCGTAGCTGCTACCGTCTGCTTTGCGTGCGCCTTTACCCATAACGGTTTTACCGATAATCAGAGTCGGGCGCTCTTTTTCTGTCTGAGCTTCTTTGATAGCTGCACGGATTTCGTCAGGATCATTACCATTGATGCTGAGTACGTTCCATCCCCATGCTTCATATTTCATGGCAGTGTCTTCAACGGTTACATCTTTCGTTTCTGTAGAAAGCTGAATATCGTTGGAGTCGTAGAACATGATCAGGTTGTCCAGTCCCAATGCACCGGCAATGCGTCCGGCACCCTGAGAGATTTCTTCCTGAATACCACCATCGGAAATGTATGCGTAAATAGTCTGATTCATTACTTCATTGAAGCGTGCTTTCAGGAATTTAGCTGCGATAGCGGCACCTACAGCGAAAGTATGTCCCTGTCCCAGCGGACCGGAAGTATTTTCGATACCACGCATGATGTCTACTTCCGGATGTCCCGGAGTAGGGCTTCCCCATTGGCGAAATTCTTTTAGTTCGTCCAAAGTGAACTTACCTGTCAATGCCAATGTAGAATAGAGCATCGGAGACATATGACCCGGATCAAGGAAGAAACGGTCACGACCTTCCCAACGCGGATTTTCAGGATCGTATACTAGAAACTCAGAGAAGAGTACATTTACAAAGTCAGCACCACCCATGGCGCCACCCGGGTGACCGGAATTGGCTTTCTCAACCATTGAAGCAGCAAGAATACGGATGTTATCCGCTGCACGATTCATAAGTTTATTATCGTTCATATCTTTAATAATTAATAGATTTGCTAGTCTGTCAATGTGCCAATTACTTGGCATATTTCTCATAATGTTGGCAAAGATAGCTCTTTATGTGTAATTAACCATCCAAAAGAGCTATCTTTTTTGTAGGCTTTTTAACAGCCTTCTTGTTTACAATACAGTAAGTATTTACTATTAGATTACTGTAACTCTAAAGTAACAATTGACTTAGCCGGTAGTTTTACCTTCATAATTCCTTTATTGATTTTTACCTCTTTGAAGGAAGCCGGTTTTACAATATTAGGTTTTTCGAAAGAGTTGTAATCAGTCAGATTAGCAGAAGTCAGGATTTCTCCAATCGCCTTTTTGGCATTTACGTCCGGAAGATTGACTGTGATTTCCTGTGCGTTGTCTGCATCTACGTTGGAGAGAGAAATATGGATCACTCCGTTCTTGTTCTTAGAAGCTGTTGCGCTGACCATGGGAACTGTACGGTTATCGCGTACGTTCATTTTCTCGCAAGTCAGGTCGAGTGGAAGATAGGTTGCATCCTGATGCACTTTGTACATCTTAAATACATAATAAGTAGGAGTAAGTACCATATCTTTGTCTTTAGTCAGGATCATAGATTGCAGAACGTTGACTATCTGAGCAATGTTCGCCATTTTCAGACGGTCGGTATATTTGTGGAATACATCGAGGCTTAAAGAAGCAACGAAGGCATCACGCAATGTGTTTTGCTGATACAGATGACCTCTGACCGTTCCTGGTTCTTCGTCCCACCAAGTGCCCCATTCGTCAAGCAAAAGGGCAATCTTCTTGTCTTTATCATATTTGTCCATGATGGCGCAATGTTTTTTGATGACATCTTCCACTTCAAGACATTTGCCCATCGTCCAGTAAAAATCATCTTTGTTGAATTTGGTTGCCGCACCTTTGCTGCCGCTCCATCCTGTAACTGTATAGTAGTGTAAGGATAGACCTTGCATCCGGTGACCGACACGATTCATCAGTACATCCGTCCAGTTATAGTCGTAATCACTGGCACCACTGGCTATCTTAAACAGATGATTACCGTCATAGTTACGGCAATAAGTAGAATAACGGCGATACAGATCGGCATAATATTCAGGACGCATGCTGCCGCCGCATCCCCAGCTTTCATTTCCTACACCGAGATATTTTACTTTCCATGCCTTGTCTCGGCCATTCTTGCGACGCAGATTTGCCATTGGAGAATCACCGTCGGAAGTCATGTACTCCACCCATTTGGCGAGTTCTTCTACCGTGCCGCTGCCTACGTTTCCACTTATATATGGTTCGCAGCCCAGCATTTCGCAAAGGTTCAGAAATTCGTGTGTTCCGAAACTGTTGTCTTCAATCGTTCCTCCCCAGTTGTTGTTCACCATCTTCGGGCGGTTTTCTTTGGGACCGATACCGTCCATCCAGTGATATTCGTCTGCAAAGCAGCCGCCCGGCCAGCGGAGAACAGGAACAGACAAGTCTTTTAATGCATTAAATACGTCCGTGCGGTATCCTTTGATATTAGGAATATCCGAATTTTCGCCTACCCAAAGACCACCGTAGATACATGAACCCAGGTGTTCGGCAAATTGACCGTAGATTTCCTTCGGGATAATTTCTTTGCCTTGGTCGGCATGTACAGTGATGGTAGCACTCTTTTGTGCAGAAAGAGATACCGAGGCTGCCAGAAAGGCCGTGCTGACTAATAGTTTTGCTTTCATAAATGGAATTTGTTTAAATGATTATATAGAAGTTTGATTTTTACGATGATCATTCTCTTGTTCTTACGGTTACTTCAGTAAGCGTACTTCATAAACGGCAGAGGTCCATTCTGTTCCGTCCGGCTTAAAAAGAATCTCGCAGCTTCCTACTTTTAATTTACGGGGCAGGAGATAACAGAGTCTGATAAAACCGTCTTTGTCGGCTTTGCTCACAGTGGGATGAACGGTCAGTTTTTCGTTATTCAGCAGGATCACTGCTTTGTTACGGTCTTCTTGCCGTACGGTGATCATAAGCTGGCTTGCTTCTTCTTTTACTTTCAGGTTATAGCTGAACCAGCCTTTAGCCCGGCGGAAATGACGGTCTTTGTGGGTTCCGGTTTCGGAAGCTTCATATTGAATGCTATGATCAGATTCCGGTTGCTGTTCGCCGGGGAAGATCAGGTCAACTGTCCGGTTCGCCAGTTCGGTCGCTTTCCGTTCGGCTGTAGCCATTTCTTCCTGAATCGTTTTGAACTGTTCTTCACTGGCTTGGCGGAAGTAAACGGCATAACGGGAATTATGCAGGCGGAAAAACGGAATAAGCTCCAGTGATTTACTCTTTTGTGTCGGATAAACGTTTCCATCATAACTAAAAGCTAGTTTGCTTCCGCTCAGTTTGTGAAGAGAATGGCGGATAGAATCGGGATTCCCGATCAGCATCGGGACCTCCTGCAAAGGTGTTTGCCGGCCGTGGGCAATGTGACCGCCGCGGCTGTCGTCTGCATAGATTCCGTCAAGGTTTTCTGTTCCTGTAGAAGTTGCAAGAACGATGGGACCGTATAAGAAAGCATAGTAATCTTTCTTGTCGGGAATCTGCTCCAGGCTGACCTTCATAGGCAGATGGAAGGTGATCATATCTCCTTTTTTCCACTTACGCCGGATTGGGAGGTACGTACTGGCTCCCGTCTGTATGTCAGATAGGTGTTTCTTACCGTTGATGGTGATTTCATACCCTCTTGAGTTTCCTGCCCATTCCGGTATACGAATCATTAATGTCAGGTTCTTCTTAGCGGCTTTGTCTATTCGTAAGGTAACTTTTTCATCATCGGGGAAGAGAGTTTCCTGCGTTAATGTAACGCCTTGTTCTTTCCAGTTCAGTTGTGAAGGAATAAAAAGATTGACGTAAAGCGTATCTTGTTGATGCGCATAAATAAATTCACTATACTTGGTATGATTTTCCAAGCCTGAACCGACACAGCACCACATCGATGTTTCCGGTTGCGAGTATACCCGATAATGTCCGGGACGCATCGGAGTAAAGTAGACGAATCCGCCTTTATCCGGTTCTTGTGATGACAGGATATGATTGTAGAGTGCACGTTCATAATAATCTACATAACGTGGGTCCGGTTTGTTGGAGTTGTCAACGTCTCCGGAGTTCTGATAAAGCATTTTGGTCAGCCGGAGCATGTTGTAAGTATTGCAAGTCTCCGGTCCCTGAACGTCATTCAGCATAGACGTAAAGTTGTCCGATGGATGAAAATGTTCGCGTACGCTGTTCCCGCCGATACACACGGAACGGTGATTGACTACGGTATTCCAGAAAAAACGGGCTGCATGATCCCATTCTGCTGCATGATTCCAGTCTTTGTCATCCTTTGAAACTTCGGCTACCCGTTTGTATCCGATTACTTTAGGAATTTGTGTGTTGGCATGCATTCCGTTTAACCTGTCTTCGTTTTTGATAAGCGGGTCGAGAATGACTTTATGAGAGAAACGGCGTGCCAGTTTCAGGTATTTCTTATCGCCTGTTATTTCCGCTACATCCGCAAACGTTTCATTTAAGCCGCCGTGTTCACTGCGGAGCATATCCTGCATTTGGTTGTCGCTAAGACCGGAAGTAATATCAATCATCCAGTCGGTGAGATCAATCAGCATCTGACGTGCCAGATCGCTGTGGACATACAGGTAAGCGTCCCGCAGTCCGGCATACGTTTTGTGTATATTATAGAGGGGTACCCATTTGCCGTTTAAGCTGAAGCCTCCGGCACGAATGTCACCTGCTTTGATTTCTTTCCAAAGTTGGAGGCTACCGGGTGTTCCTCCGATAAATCCTGTGCCGACAGCTTGCTGTGCACGGTGTAGTTCGTTGAGCATATAGTTGAGACGGTGGTATATCGCCGTATCTCCGGTGGCGGCATACATCATGGAAAGTGCGGAAAGGTAATGTCCGCCGATGTGACCGTCCAGTCCTGTATTCTCCCAGTTGGTATAGCTTGGGGCTTTGGGTGTCAGTCCGGCTTCGCGAAGGAAAGGAGCTGATAATCTGTCCGGGTCGAGAGCTAAGATATAATGTAAATCAGTCTGTTGAGCTTGCAGAAAAGGACTGCTTAATAACTTCACATCTTGAAGGGAAAAGTAAGAGACCTGATGGTTCGTCTGGGCTTTTCCGATGGAGATGGATATAATAAGGGCAAGTATGAACGAGGTGGTTTTCATGATAATAGCTTCCCCCTGACCCCCTCCAAAAAGGAGAGGGAATGAGGATATTTATGTTAATACTAAATTCAGGGAAAGGGGGAGAAAGGTCTCCGTGAAGCCGCTTATTTGAATTTGACAGCTGCTTCTTCTATAGGCAAACCTGCCTTGTAGCTTTCGATGTATGTGTTGAAGCCGGCTACATCTTCGGGTGTGGGTGATACCTCGACACCAGCATCGCTGACAAATACACTTTCATCCAGGAAATCGGCAAGAGATTGACCCTTTTTATTGTTTACCAGGTAAGAACCCAGCAGGGCAATTCCCCATGCACCGCCTTCACCGGCTGTTTCCATAACAGATATGGGCGAGTTGATGGCTGCTGCAAGTACTCTTTGACCGACTCCTTTGGTTCTGAACAATCCTCCGTGACCTGTGATTCTGTCGACTTTGATCTTTTCTTCGTTGAACAAGATGTCGTTGCCAATCTTGAGAACTCCGACTGAGGCGTACAAATGAGCCCGCATAAAGTTTGCAAGGTTGAACTTGTCATTGGCCGAACGTACGAACAAAGGTCTTCCCTCGGCAAGTCCCGTAACAGGTTCGCCTGAAATGTAGTTGTAGGAGAGGAGACCACCGCAATCGGTATCACCGGTAAGGGCAATGTTATAAAGTTTGCCATAGAGTTCATCCATATCTACAGGTATACCCAGAAGTTCTTGGTATTCTTTGAACAGGTTGACCCATGCGTTAAGATCCGAAGTACAGTTGTTGCAATGTACCATGGCTACGAGGCTTCCGTCGGGAGTGGTGACCATGTCGATCATTTCGTATGGCTTCGACAATTCTTTTTCCAATACGATCATAGAGAAAGAAGAAGTACCTGCCGATACGTTGCCGGTGCGTTGCTTGACGGCGTTGGTTGCTACCATGCCGGTGCCTGCGTCTCCTTCCGGTGGGCAGACCGGTATTCCTGCCTTCAGATGACCGGATGCATCGAGTTTTTTACAGCCTTCCGGTGTGAGGACACCGGCATTTTCACCAGCCGACAATACTTTGGGCAGAATGTCTTCCAGTTTCCAACTGTATTCTTTCGAAGCAATCAGATTGTTGAATTTGGCCACCATTTCGGCGGAATAGTTGTTGGTAGTTGGATCTATGGGGAGCATACCCGATGCGTCACCAATGCCCAACACCTTTTCGCCTGTTATCTGCCAATGTACATAACCTGCAAGAGTTGTCAGGAACTTGATGTCTTTGACGTGCGCTTCGTTGTCCAGAATAGCCTGGTACAAATGAGAAATGCTCCATCTCAAAGGGATGTTATAGACAAATAATTCGGATAATTCTGCCGCAGCACGGCCTGTATTGGTATTTCTCCAAGTGCGGAAAGGCACGAGGATTTCTTCTTTTTCATTGAAAGGCATGTAACCATGCATCATGGCGCTGACACCGATGGCTGCCAGTGTTTCGATCTCTGTGTCGTATAATTTCTTCACGTTGGAGCGGAGGTCGGCGTAGCAATCTTGCAGTCCGGACCAGATGGCATCAATGCTGTAAGTCCAAAGTCCGTTGACCAGTTGATTTTCCCATGTGTGGCTGCCTTGAGCGATAGGTTTGTTTTCCTGGTCAATCAGAACAGCTTTTATTCGTGTAGAACCGAGTTCTATGCCAAGGATGGCTTTACCTGTCTCGATGGTTGATTTTGCATCTAATTTCATGTTGGAAACCGATATTTTAAGGTATAACAATAAGTGTGGAGAACAAAAACTGAGTCTGCTTTCAAAAGGCGGAAGTGTCTTTAATTCGGGTTGAATTAAAAGTCGTCAGTATCCATATTGTGTGTGACTAAAAAGTCGGTACCAATGGAGATGGTACCGATTTTTTAAGTGGACTCAGTGATTGTTTTTTAGCAAAGCGCTTTGTTCAGCATATAATATACTTCATTCATGCGCAGTTCTTTCTTGAAGCAGCTGATAGTCGTATCTTTATTGATATGTACCATTTCGATGCCTGCGATTTCTGCATAATCTTCCCAGTATTCTGCTGTCAAGTCGTATGAGAAGCAAGAGTGGTGAGTTCCACCGGCCAGAATCCATGCGCCTGCGCCTACTTCGAGGTTAGGCATCGGAATCCAGAGTGCGGAAGCAACCGGCAATTTCGGAAGTGGTTTCGGTTCGATACATTCTACATCGTTTACGATCAGACGGAAACGGTTACCCATATCCACTACAGTTGCGGTGCAGCCTGTTCCTGTCTTTGAAGTGAACACAAGACGGGCAGTCTGGCTCTTACGGATACCTATGCCGAGGAAGTGTACTTCCAGACGAGGCTTGTTAGCTGCGATAAGCGGACAGATCTCCAACATATGTGACTGTAGGATAGAACTGTTGGCACCATCAAAGTTCAGTGTATAGTCTTCGAGGAATGAACAGCCTTTCGGAAGTCCTTGATTCATTACCCATACAGTACGATAAAGAGCAGCCGATTTCCAGTCACCTTCAGCACCGAATCCGTAGCCTTCTGCCATCAGGCGTTGAGAAGCCAGTCCCGGAATCTGATCGAAATAGCTACCGTCAGTCTGACCCAGATCGTCAAAGTTGGTAGTGAATCCTTTGGCGCCTTTCGCTTTGAGGATAGCACGGAGAGCAAGCTCGGCTTTGGCAGCATTCCATACTTTCTGATAAGCTTCGGTTGATTTGTCTTCCAGAGAAGCGTCATGATCGTAGTCATTGAAGTAAGTAGCTACCAAAGCATCTACATCAGCATTTTTGATATCTTTGTGATATTCCATCAGCTCGCTTGCCGGGCAATAATCTACATGATAGCCCATGCGTTGTTCTGCTTCTACCTTGTCACCATCGGTTACGGCTACATTATTCATCTGATCGCCGAAACGGATGATCAGCATATCCTGAGAGTCTGCCCAACCTGCGCAAACACGCATCCAGACAGCAATCTTATGCAATGTTTCTTCTTCTTTCCAGTAGCCTACCACTACTTTGCGACGGATGCGCATACGGGTACAGATATGTCCGAACTCGCGGTCGCCGTGAGCTGACTGGTTCAGATTCATAAAGTCCATATCCATTGTATCCCAAGGAATTTCCTTGTTGAATTGAGTATGCAGGTGCAGCAATGGTTTCTTTAATTGTTGCAGACCATGAATCCACATTTTAGCAGGAGAGAAAGTATGCATCCAAGTGATGACGCCTACACATTTGTCATCGTTGTTGGCTGCTTTGAATACAGCTTCCACCTCTTTAGAAGAGTTGGCCGTTCCTTTGTATACTACTTTAACAGGAAGTTTGCCCGATTCATTCAGACCGTTAACCATTTCGTTAGAGTGTGCGTCTACTGCGATTACTGCATCACCTCCGTACAAGAGCTGTGCTCCTGTTACGAACCATACTTCATACTGATCAAATACGTTATTCATAATTTATTGAATTGACAATTGACAATTGACAATTGACAATGAGAGAATGTCGAAAGTCAAATGGCAATTGCGGGTTATTATTAATTGTTTTTTGTTGTTTTAATTATAGATATTAATAATTTGTTTATTTCTGTGCTGTCATTATTGATGCTCTCATATTGTTCCCGAGTGATATACTCTGTTCTAATCAATAATTCCAGCCAATACTCTGTTTCGTTCGCTTCCTTAAGTGCTATATTCAGCTTATTAATAAAATCAGCCCGACTTTGTGCTTGCTCAGCCTCACGAATATTGGCACCAATACTGGTCCCGGATCGCAATATTTGCTTACTCATCACAAACTCCTTTTGTTCATTTACTAAAAACTTATATAAATTCACAATCCGAACAGCGAACTCCAAACTTTTATCTTTTACTACATTATCCTTCATGTCCTCTCGCATTAATTGTCAATTGTCAACTGTCAATTGTCAATTATTTTATTGTCCGTAGTAAGCGTTCGGACCATGCTTGCGGCTGAAGTGTTTCTCTACCAGCAACGGGTTCATTGTTAAATTGGGATTCACGGCATAAGCAATGCTTGCCATTTTGGCAACTTGTTCCATCACTACTGCATTGTGTACGGCATCGTGTGCGTCTTTTCCCCAAGAGAAAGGACCATGATTCTTGACCAATACTCCCGGTGTATGTACAGGGTTCAGGCCTTCGAAACGTTTTACGATTACGTTTCCGGTTTCCAGTTCATAGGCACCTTTTACTTCCGCTTCCGTCATATCCGCTGTGCAGGGGATTGCATCATGGAAATAGTCAGCGTGAGTAGTCCCGATATTAGGGATATCACAACCGGCCTGCGCCCATGCGGTAGCATAAGTAGAGTGAGTATGCACCACTCCGCCGATTTCGGGGAATGCTTTGTAGAGTACCACGTGAGTAGGAGTATCTGAGGATGGCTTCAGCCGTCCTTCGACGACTTTGCCATCCAGGTCCACTACTACCATATCTTCCGCTTTCATATCATCATAACTGACTCCACTGGGTTTGATGACTACCAGTCCCGTTTCACGGTCGATGGCAGAAACATTTCCCCACGTAAAGATGACTAATCCATGCTTTACCAATTCGAGATTGGCATGAAATACTTTTTCTTTCAGTTCTTCCAGCATATTGATTATAATTTAAATTTCGGGTCCTTTCGGTAGGCTTTGCCGTTGAATTTATACAAGGCTGCACCCCGTTTGGAACCCAGTTTATCTATTTTATCCGTCTTTTCGATAAAGTCCATTTCTGCGACACGCTTGCGGAAATTCCGTTTGTCCATCGGTTCGCCGTAAATAGCTTCGTAGAGACTTTGCAGTTGGGACAGTGTGAACAGTTTCGGCAACAGATTGAATCCGATAGGCTCGACAGATGCTTTCTGTTTCATCATCTCCCGTGCTTTATCGACCATCTCCGGATGGTCGAAAATCAGTGCGGGGAGTTCGTTGATGTTTACCCAGTAGGCATTGTGCTTCTGAACCAGTTCACGGTCGTACTCATTGATGTTGATCAGCGCATAGTAGGCAATCGAAACTACCCTTTCGCCCGGATCGCGGTCAATGGCGCCGAAGGCTCCCACCTGTTCCATGTATACGTTTTCCAAACCTGTAAGTTCAGCCAATACACGTTTGGCAGCGTCGTCCACGCTTTCGTCTTTTTGCACGAATCCTCCCATCAGTGACCATTCGCCCATTGCCGGTTCGAAGTTTCTCTTCAGCAGCAGCAGGCTTATTTCGCCTTCATTAAAACCGAAGATGATGCAGTCGATACCGAGATAGAAGGTAGGATTCGAGCTATAATAGTTTTTCATCGTTTGAATGAATTTATTTAATTACCAGAAATACCAGTAGAAGGCACCTGTGATAGCAAGGATGATTACTGTATGAATGATATCCCAGTGATCCCAGCTTGCGCGGGTAGCCGCTTTTTGTTCTTTCGTTGCCGTACCGAATACCAGTCCCTGAATCTTTTCAGCTGTCGGAGCTTCCGTGGCAAGGCTGACTACGATGACTACGATGATACAGAACAGGAACATCCATCCGCAGAAGAACAGCCAGTTCATATCGTAGAACAAATATTTGAAGGTAGAATCTGCCACTTCACCTGCGTTGCTGTAATATACTTTGGCACCCAGACGAGTCAGACCGATGATCATACCGGCGATCAATCCCCACATACCACCTTGTGCGGAAGTACGTTTCCAGCAGATACCCAGCAGGAAGGCAGCGGCAATACCCGGAGCCAATACAGACTGAACGTCCTGCAAATAAGTATAAAGTACATCACCTACGCTACGCATGATAGGAATCCAGAGAATACCGAGGATTACGATCACTACAGTTGCTATCTGACCAATACCCACCAGTTTCTTTTCCGGAGTCTCCGGACGGAAGCGTTTGTAGAAATCGATTGTAAACAACATGGCAGATGAGTTGAACAGTGAAGCCAGCGAACTCATCAAGGCAGCGAGGATACCGCATACTACCAGACCTTTCACACCGGCAGGAAGCAATTTAGCTACCAGAGTAGGGAAGGCAGCGTCAGCGTTGGCAGTACCATTGGCAAGCATTGGGAGGAAACCTTCGCCACCGGCACCGATATATTTCTGATGTAATGCGAAAGCAATCATACCCGGAATCAGGAACAGGAATACAGGCAACAGCTTCAGGTAAGCGCCGAAGATAGTACCGCGACGAGCCTCTTTTTCATTCTTTCCGGAAAGTACACGTTGTACGATGAACTGGTCAGTACACCAGTACCAGAAACCGATAATGGCAGAACCGATAAGTGCACCCAGCCAAGGGAAGTTCGCATCATCGTTGCTGCGGATCAGATTGGTCATGGTGTCACCATAATCGTTTACCGTCACAGCACCGCATACTCTCATCATTTCGTCCCAGCCTCCCAGTTCTTTGAAACCGAGCACAAGGATAATCAACGAACCTAACAGAAGAATCGGAGTCTGAAGTACAGAAGTATAAAGTACCGATTTCATACCACCGAAGATCGTATATAGTGCAGTGAGAACAACCAGTCCGATAGCGGCAATCCAGAAGAAGTCGATTCCCCAGAGTTCCTTGATGCCGAATACTTGCTGGAATACCAGTCCGCCGGCATATACTGTCACTGCTACCTTGGTCAATACATAACTTACCAGAGAAATGACCGATAAGATGGTACGTGACTGAGGATTGTAACGGCGTTCCAGAAATTCCGGCATCGTGTATACCATGCTTCGTGAATAGAAAGGTACGAATACCCATCCCAGAATCAGGATCATCCATCCCTGAATTTCCCAGTGAGCCATCGCCATACCGCTTGAAGCTCCTGCTCCCGCCAGTCCGATCAAGTGTTCCGAACCGATGTTTGATGCGAAGATAGAGGCACCGATCGCAAGCCATGTTGCGTCACGTCCGCCTAAGAAATAATCTGCCGAGTCATTTTGTTTTTGTCTGACTACCCAAACAATAATACCTATCAGAGCCAAAAAGAAGACTCCAATTACTAGCCAATCTAATGCTTCCACAATAAATTTGATTTATAAGTTAATATTATTTCTCTGTCGAGAATTTAAAGATACATTCGCTGTTGTACGTTTGTCCCGGTTCCAGCACAACGGACGGCCAGTCGGCTTTGTTGGGGCTGTCGGGGTAGTGTTGTGTTTCGAGGCAGACAGAAGCACGTTGGTTGTAAACGATGCCTTTCTTTCCGCTTACGGTTCCGTCGAGGAAGTTACCTGTGTATACCTGAATACCCGGTTCGTTGGTATATACTTCCAATGTGATTCCGGTTTCGGGAGACGTCAGTCTGGCAGCTACCTGCGAGATGTCACCTTTGGTGTTGAGCACCCAGTTGTGATCATATCCGTTGCCGTTCTTGAGTTGGACGAAGTCGTAGTTGTTGATATCTTTGCCTACCGCTTTCGGAGTAGTGAAGTCCATCGGAGTATCTTTGACCGGAGCGATTTCGCCGGTTGTCATGAAGGTGCTGTCTACCGGAGTATAGTAATCTGCATTTACATACATGATGTTGTCTGTCGATGTTTTTGACGGATCACCAGCCAGATTGAAGTAAGAGTGGTTGGTCATGTTGATGATTGTCTTTTTGTCGGTAGTAGCGCTGTACTTGATGTCGATGGCGTTGTCATCTGTCAGTTGATAAGTTACTTTAGCAGTCACATTTCCGGGGAAATTCGCGTCACCGTCCGGAGAGATAAGAGTCAGTTCCAGTGTTGTCGGATCGATAAGGTTGGCTTCGTATACTTGGTATTGCCATCCTTTCGGGCCTCCGTGCAGGCAGTGGCCGAAGTTGTTTTGCGGCAGTTGGATGGTATCTCCGTCCAGTACAAAACGCCCTTGGTTGATGCGGTTGGCGTAACGGCCGATAGAAGCACCGAAATCACTGGGTACATTAATATAATCAGCAATGCTGTCAAAACCTAAAACTACATCCTGCATCTTGCCGTTCTTGTCGGGCACCATGATGGACACGATACGTCCGCCGAAGTTAGTGATGCATACTTCCATACCCGCCTTATTCTTTAAGGTATAAAGAGCTGTTTGGGCATTGTTCACTTCTGTTTGAAATTTTGCCGGGTCAAGACCGGATAAAGTCAGCTCGGAAGCCGGCTTGTTATTGCACGCGGCAAGCATCAGCGCGGCAATTCCTGCAAGTAGAAAATGTTTTTTCATGGTTTTATTTTTAATGTAAATGAGATGCTTATCTTATTTTGGGTGTAAAAGTAACACTTTTGTTTGGTGTATCAAATACACTC
>OLRS01002507.1_pt1 | contig 14167 bp, 10 predicted proteins | sample 1673171 | NCBI WGS metagenome assembly OLRS01 (sample SAMEA3136762, study PRJEB25190) | human gut metagenome | biome: human gut; feature: human-associated habitat; material: faeces | place: Austria | collected 2013
AAGCCTAAAGTCGTGGCAGGTGTACAAATCTTCCCGATTTATGGCTGTAAGTTTGTTACTCCGAGAATGTTCACACGAGAAGTTAATAAATATACTCCACAAGGCAGACAGCTTATACACAAAAAGCTGTCAACCGTTCACTCCCTTATCCAGTATCTATTGGAAACAAAGGAGTATGGAAAATCTGTGGAATATAACGATAACCGTATTTCACTTATGGCAGGACAAAACGGTAAATGTGCAGTAACAGGTGAACCACTCTGCATATTTGACATGGAATGCCATCATAAAAAGCCTAAAAAGCTAGGTGGTACGGATGAATATAGGAATCTTGTGTGGTTAAAATCCGACGTACATAAACTTATTCATGCTACCGAAGAAGATACGATTGCAAAATATCTTGATATTCTCAAACTTGATGACAAAGCACTGAAAAAGGTCAATTCTCTAAGGCTATCAGCAGAGAATTTAAAAATAGTAGTTAAAGCAAACTAAATTTTGTTGGAGCGCCGTGTGCGGGGAAACTCGCACGCACGGTGCGGAGTGGGGGAAAATTCGGAGATAACTTCAAAGAATTACCTATCACTATATATAATCCCGTCCGACCTTGCCACCTTTGGCAGCGAAGCAAAGAACTTGTTGCAGGACTTACAGAGCCGCAACGAGCGAATGTTTCTCCTTACGTTCCTTGTGGTAAACATGGCAGACACGAAGCGGAAACTGGAAAATGACATTTTCGCGGCGGCGGGCATTGCACAGAAATACAACTGCGCCTTGACCCGTCTTGACTATCAGCAGGAAGCGGGGCTGATGTCCTCTATCCCTTTGGGGGAGAACCTTATCCCGATACAACGGGGGCTTACCACATCAAGCACCGCTATTTTCATTCCCTTTATCACGCAGGAGCTTTTTCAGACGGGGCAAGCCCTGTACTATGGCTTGAACGCCCTTTCTAACAATATGATACTCTGCGACAGAAAGCAGCTCAAAAACCCAAACGGGCTTATCTTGGGAACGCCGGGAAGCGGTAAGAGTTTCGCCGCCAAAAGGGAAATGACAAATGCTTTCCTCATTACCGACGACGACATTATCATCTGCGACCCGGAAGCCGAGTATTTTTCCCTTGTGCAGCGTCTGAACGGGCAAGTGATACGGCTTTCCCCTACGGGCAGGGGCATTGACGGCAAGCCCCAGTATGTAAACCCTATGGATATAAACCTTAACTATTCCGAGGACGACAACCCGTTAGCCTTGAAATCTGATTTTATCCTTTCCCTCTGTGAGCTTGTCATTGGCGGCAAGGAGGGTTTGCAGCCTGTCGATAAGACCGTCATTGACAGGGCTGTAAGAAATGTGTACCGCCCGTTCCTTGCAGACCCCGACCCGGCAAAAATGCCTATCTTGGGCGACCTTTACGACGAGCTGTTAAGACAGCCGGAGCCGGAAGCTGCCCGTATCGCGGCGGCATTGGAGCTGTATGTTTCCGGCAGCCTTAACGTATTCAACCACAGAACCAACGTGGAACTTTCTAACCGCCTTGTCTGCTTTGATATAAAGCAGCTTGGAAAGCAGCTTAAAAAGTTAGGTATGCTCATTGTGCAAGACCAGACATGGAACAGGGTAACGATAAACCGGGCAGAGAAAAAGGCGACCCGCTACTATATGGACGAATTTCACTTGCTCTTAAAAGAGGAACAGACCGCCGCTTACAGCGTGGAGATTTGGAAGCGTTTCCGTAAATGGGGCGGTATCCCAACAGCCATTACGCAGAACGTCAAAGACCTTTTGGCAAGCCGCGAGGTGGAAAATATCTTTGAAAACAGCGATTTTGTCCTCATGCTCAATCAAGCGCAGGGCGACCGTACTATCCTTGCAAAGCAGCTTAATATTTCCCCGCAGCAGATGAAGTATGTTACCCACACCGAAGCGGGCGAGGGGCTTATCTTCTATGGAAATGTGGTGCTGCCTTTTGTAGACCGCTTCCCGAAAGATACCGAGCTTTACAGGGTAATGACAACGAAGCCGGAGGAAGTTTCCGAAAGCGGAAAGTGAGGTGCAGACCATGAAGCAATATAAATCCCGCGATAAAATCACGCAGAAAATGACCCGCGACGGGCTTATCGAGGTAAACGAAACACAGCAGACCGCCGAGCGTATCAGTAAACGGGAACAGGACGCGGATTTTCAAAAGTCCCCGGAGCAGCAAGCGGCGCAGGACGGGACGCAGCTTCAAGGTGTAGCGTCCCAAACTTCCCCGTTACCCCACGCACCGGGAGCTTCCCCCGCAAGGGACACCGCCACAGCAGAGCGCGTTATGGAGCATATCGAAGCAGCACAGACCCGCAGAGCCAGTAAAAAAGCGGTACATAAAGCACAGGAGGAAGTTACCGTACAAACAACATCTTCCCGCTTGCAGTTTACCGAGGAAGAACTTGCCGTCCCGGAACTGGAATGCTATATTGAGAAATCAAACAAAGCCGCTGACCGACTGGACGCAGCAAAGGCAGCTATCCCGAAGCAAAAGAAACTGGTTAAGGAGCGCACCTTTGACGAAGCCGCAGGCAAGGCAAAGACCCGCTTACGCTTTGAAGAACAGGAAAAACCGATACCCGGCGGCAAAAAAGGAAACCCGCTGTCCCGCCCCGCACAGGAAGCAGGGATTTTCGTCCACAACAAGATACATTCCGTTGAAAAGGACAATTCCGGCGTTGAGGGGGCGCATAAATCAGAGGAACTTGCCGAGCGCGGCGCGAAATACGGGGCGCGGAAGTTAAAACAGGGCTACCGCAGCCATAAGCTGAAACCCTACCGGGAAGCAGCAAAGGCAGAAAAGGCAGCATTTAAGGCAAACGTCAACTTCCAGTATCACAAGACCCTGCGCGACAATCCGCAGCTTACCTCTAACCTTCTTTCCCGTTTCATGCAGAAACAGCAGATAAAACGCCAGTATGCAAAGGCGGCAAAGAAAGGAGGGGCAAAAGCCGCAGCGGAAGCCACAAGAAAGACGGCGAAGAAAACCGCCGAGGAAACGAGGAAAGCCGCCGCATTTGCGGCAAGACACCCGGCGGGCATTTTGATTGCAGTTGCCGCGCTGCTTCTCTTTATTATGATTTCCGCAGGGCTGTCCTCTTGCGGGGCTATGTTTTCGGGCTTGACAAACGGGGTGCTTGGCACTTCCTACACATCCGAGGACAGCGACCTTGTGGCAGTTGAAAACAACTATGCCGCATTGGAAAACGGGCTGCAAAGTGAGATTGACAATATCGAAAGCACCCACCCCGGCTATGATGAATACCGCTATGACCTTGACAGTATCGGGCATAACCCCCACGAACTTGCGTCTTACTTGACCGCCCTCTTGCAGAGCTACACCCCGCAGAGCGCACAGGCAGAGCTTGAACGTATCTTTTCCATGCAGTACACCTTGACGCTGACCGAGGAAGTGGAAATACGCTACCGCACCGAAACAAGCACCGACCCGGAAACCGGGGAAACCACCACCGAGGAAGTCCCTTATGAGTATCACATCTTAAATGTGAAACTGACAAACAAGCCGATTTCAGAGCTTGCGGAGGAACTTCTTACGCCACAGCAGCTTGAAATGTACCGGGTGTATTTGGAAACAAGCGGCAACAAACCGCTGATTTTTGGCGGCGGTTCTCCCGACGGAAGCCCGTCCGAGGATTTAAGCGGCGTGGAGTTTGTAAACGGTACGCGCCCCGGAAATCAAGAGCTTATGGAACTTGCAAAGCAGCAAGTCGGAAATGTGGGCGGCTACCCTTACTGGTCTTGGTACGGCTTTAACAGCCGCGTGGAATGGTGCGCCTGTTTTGTATCATGGTGCTACAATCAAGCCGGAAAAAGCGAACCGCGCTTTGCGGGCTGCGAATGGCAGGGTGTCCCTTGGTTTCAGTCAAGGGGACAATGGGGCGCACGCGGCTATGAGAATATCGCACCGGGCGACGCTATCTTTTTCGATTGGGATTTAGACGGCGTTGCCGACCATGTGGGGCTTGTGCTTGGCAGGGACGGAAGCCGCGTCTATACCGTTGAGGGCAATTCCGGCGACGCCTGCAAGATAAAGAGCTATGACCTTAACTATCAATGTATCAAAGGCTACGGGCTGATGAACTGGTAAAGCAACCCCAAAAAGAAAGGAGAAATGACCTATGGCAAACAATAAAATTGACCGTATCAATAAGGAAATCGCAAAGACCCGCGAGAAAATCACAGAGTATCAGAACAAGTTAAAAGGACTGGAAGCGCAGAAAACCGAAGCGGAAAACCTTGAAATCGTGCAGCTTGTACGAGCTATGCGTCTGACCCCGCAGGAACTGAACGCTATGCTGTCCGGCGGCGGTATTCCCGGCATGACTGCCGCACCCGCAGAAGAAAACGAACAGGAGGAAAATGCAGATGAAGAATAAACTGAAAAAGACCATGACTGCCCTTTGTGCCGCCCTTATCCTTATGGGCGGTTTTTCTGTCCCTGCCTATGCACAGGGCGCAGCCACAGAGCCGCCCGCCGGGGACGCGACCAACGACAGCAACGTAGTTGTGGAGGAAAAAGAGGAAACGCCGCCCCTTACCCCAAAGGGAAACGCAACACTGGTTGACGATTACGGCGGCAATAAGCAGCTTATCACTGTTACCACCAAAGGCGGCAACTATTTCTATATCCTCATTGACCGCGCCGCCGAGGGCGAACAGACCGTACATTTCCTAAATCAAGTGGACGAAGCCGACCTTATGGCACTGACCGAAAACGGCGAAGCTGCCAAAAAGCCGGAAATCTGTAACTGTACGGAAAAATGCGAAGCCGGAAAGGTAAACACGTCCTGCCCGGTATGTGTTACCAGTATGACAGGCTGCACAGGCAAAGAACCTACCCCAACACCAACGGAGCAGCCGGAAGAACCGAAAGAAAAAGGCGGCAATCCCGGTGTGGTGCTTGCCTTAGTCCTCTTTGCCCTGCTTGGTGGCGGCGCAGCGTTCTACTACTTTAAGTTTCTAAAGCCGAAGCAGAATGTAAAGGGCGATACCGACCTTGAAGATTTTGAATTTGAGGACTACGACGAGGACGAGCCGGAAGCAGATACCGGGGAAACTCCCGAAGATGAAGAAACGGAGGAAGAAACCCTATGACCCTGTTTACCAACAATCCCTTTGAAAAGATGATGATACAGAAACCGAACGGGCGGCGTGATAATGCGCCGCCTGTTCCTTATCCCCCTGCTTGTGCTTCCTGCCCTTACAAGGGACAGTCCCCTTGTGTGGGGTACTGTCTGAAACAGGTACAGGAGAAAAAGAAAACCGAGCCGGAACGCTGAAAGGAGGAACTTATATTTGATTTTAGTTATCGCAGAAAAGCCCAGTGTGGCACAGACAATCGCTGCCGTACTGGGGGCAAAGGAAAAGAAAGACGGATTTCTCACAGGAAGCGGCTATATCGTTTCTTGGTGCGTGGGACATTTGGTAGGGCTTGCGGAAGCTGCCGCCTACGGGGAACAATATAAAAAGTGGAGCTATGACAGCTTACCGATTTTGCCGCAGGAATGGAAGTACACCGTTGCTTCTGACAAGGAAAAGCAATTCAAAACCCTAAAAGAGCTTATGCACCGGGCAGACGTTTCCGAAGTCGTCAATGCCTGCGACGCGGGGCGCGAGGGCGAACTCATTTTCCGCTTTGTCTATGAAATGGCGGGCTGCAAGAAACCTATGCGCCGCCTTTGGATTTCTTCTATGGAGGACAGCGCAATCAAAGAGGGCTTTTCCCGTCTGAAGAACGGCGAGGAATACGACGCGCTCTTTGCTTCCGCATTGTGCAGGGCAAAGGCTGACTGGTTAATCGGTATCAATGCCACCCGCCTTTTCTCTGTCCTTTACAATCATACCTTGAACGTGGGACGCGTACAGACCCCGACCTTAAAAATGCTTGTTGACCGGGACGCAGCGATTACCACTTTCAAGAAAGAAAAATACTACCATGTGCGCCTTGCCTTATCCGGCGCGGAAGCTGCAAGTGAAAGAATTTCAGATAAGGCAGAAGCCGACGCATTAAAAACGACTTGCGAAGTGTCAAAAGCAGTCTGTACTTCCCTTGTGAAAGAGAAAAAGACCGCAGCCCCGCCGAAGCTCTTTGACCTTACTTCTTTACAGAGGGAAGCAAACCGCCTGTTCGGTTATACCGCAAAGCAGACCCTTGACCTTGCACAATCTCTGTATGAAAAAAGACTTCTTACTTATCCGAGAACAGACAGCGCATTTCTGACCGACGACATGAGCGACACAGCGGCGGGCATTATCAAGCTGCTTTGTGGGAAATTTTCTTTTATGGCGGGAAAAGACTTCACGCCGGAGCTTGGAAAGGTGCTGAACAGTAAAAAGGTATCAGACCACCATGCCATTATCCCGACTATGGAGCTTGCAAAGACCGACCTTGCCACGCTGCCGGAAAGCGAAAGGAATATCCTTACCCTTGCCGGGGCGCGTCTGCTCATGGCGACCGCTGCACCGCATACCTTTGAAGCGGTTACAGCAGTTTTTGAATGTGCCGGACAGTCTTTTATCGCAAGGGGAAAAACGGTGCTGTCCGACGGGTGGAAAGAGATTGACCGAAGATACAGGGCAGCCTTAAAGAACAAGCCCGAAACGGACGACGCAGACAGTGACACAGAAAAGACCCTGCCGCCATTTACCGAGGGACAGACCTTTGAAAATCCGACGGCAAAGGTAACGGAGCATGACACAACACCGCCAAAACCTCACAACGAAGCGTCGCTGCTCTCTGCTATGGAGCGCGCCGGAAGTGAGGACACCGACCCGGACGCAGAACGCAAAGGGCTTGGAACTCCCGCCACCCGCGCCGCCGTCATTGAAAAACTGGTAAAGGGCGGCTTTGTGGAGCGAAAAGGCAAGCAGCTACTTCCCACAAAGGACGGTATCAATCTTGTGTGTGTCCTGCCGGACACCTTGACAAGCCCGCAGCTTACCGCAGAATGGGAAAACAATCTGACGCAGATTGCCAAAGGCAAGGCAGACCCCGCCGCATTTATGGAGGGTATCGAGGATATGGCGCGGGAACTGGTAAAGACCTATCCGTTTCTTTCTGATGATAAAGCGCAGATGTTCAAGCCGGAACGGGAAGCGTTGGGAAGCTGCCCCCGCTGCGGTTCTCCTGTCTATGAGGGAAAGAAAAACTACTATTGCAGCAATAAGGAATGTAGCTTTACCATGTGGAAAAATGACCGTTTCTTTGAAGAACGAAAAGTAACCTTTACCCCCAAAATTGCCGCTGCACTCTTACAATCCGGCAAAGTAAATGTGAAAAAGCTCTATTCCCCAAAGACGGGCAAAACCTACGACGGAACTATCGTATTGGCTGATACGGGCGGGAAATATGTCAACTACCGCATTGAACTGTCGAAGAAGAAATAACTGAATAGCAAGCATAGGAAAAGAGTACCCTTTTCCGTAAAATCCCTGCTTTCTCTACCGAGAACGGCGGGGATTTTTGCTTGTTGGGAAGTTTCCCAAACCCTCTGTTTTATGGAGGGTTTTACCCTCTGAAACCGAAGAAAGGAGGTTACACATGGCAAGTTTACGGGACACCGTAAAGGACTATCAAGAAGAATTAAGGGACGGTATCGCTTGGGTGGCGTTTTGGAAAACGGGACGTTCTTGGAACGCCGAATATTTCCACCTTGAAATGAGCGATATTCTCTACCCGGAGGACAGAAGCCGCATGGAAGAAATCAAACAGGCTGACCCTGCCGCCGTTGTGGTAAACGGCTATTATTCCGGCTATCTTGGCGAGGATATGAACCTTGACGAGCTGACCGCCGGGGTGCGCCGCCACTACGAAAACGGATATAGCAATATCGGGGAATTTATCGAAGCCCACGACGACAGGCTGCCGCCGGAGCTTATCGAGGAAGCAAGAGCCGCCGCCCACGCTGCGGGGCTTCCTTTCTCTGAAAAAGCCTACCGGGACGGCGAAGAACCCGACCCCTATCTATTTGACGGGAGCATGAGCATGGAGGACTACGAACTTATGCACCGCATGATTGAGAAAGAAAGGAGCGAGCGCATGGAAGAAACGATTTTAAGCGGGTATCTTTCTAATCTTGGAAAGTACACCGAGGGCAGACCTGCGGGCGAATGGGTATCATTCCCCACGACTGCCGAGCATTTGAAAGAAGTCTTTGACCGTATCGGGATAGACGGCAAAAACTACGGGGAGCTGCATATCACAGAATACCAGTCCTCTATTGCAGGACTGGCAGGAAAATTGACCGAGCTTGAAAGCCTTGACGAACTGAACTATTTGAGCGAACTTTTGAAAATGCAGTTTGACGACGACCGGGAAAAATTTGTTGCAGCTATGGAATACGGCGACCATACAAGGGACTTGCAGGACATTATCAACCTTGCACAAAACCTTGATTGTTACTGGCTTTATCCGTCCGTACAGAGTGAGGAAGATTACGGGCATTATCTGATTGAAGAACTGGACGAGTTGGAGCTGCCCGAAGAAGCAAAAAAATATTTCATGTATGAGGAATACGGGCGGGACGCTGCTATCAATGACGGGGGCAGATTTACCGAGCAGGGCTATATCTACAATAACCGCAACACCTTTACACAGTGGTACGACGGGCGCGACGTGCCGGAGGAATACCGGGTAACGCCGCAGCCGCCAGTACAGGAAAAGGAACAGGCAGACCTTGACGCTTCCGCAGCCATACAAACCGCCGCCACAGAGCAGCCCCCGGTTCTCCCGATTATCCTATCTTCTGAAAAGCCCGCCGACAAAATGAAAGAGATTACCGACCGACTGGAACAAGGGATTTTAGGACTTTATGAAAGCGACCGTTACGCCGATTATCTGCGTACCATGTCAAAATTCCATGATTACAGCCTTAACAATACAATCCTTATCGCCATGCAGGGCGGCAATCTTGTGAAAGGCTATAAACAATGGGAAAAGGAATTTGACCGCCATGTAAAGCCCGGAGAAAAAGCTATCAAGATACTTGCACCGTCCCCGTTTACCGTTAAGAAACAGGTGGAAAAAATCGACCCGGACACCCAAAAGCCTGTTTTCGATAAGGACGGGAAACCTGTTACCGAGGAAAAGGAAATCAAGATACCCGCTTTTCGTGTGGTATCTGTCTTTGATGTTTCACAGACCGAGGGAAAGGAGCTTCCTGCCCTTACCTATGAGCTGACGGGCAACGTGGAACAATACAAGGATTTTTTCGCTGCCCTTGAAAAGACTTCCCCGTTTGCTATGGGATTTGAAGCACTAAGCGGCGGCGTAAAAGGACGCTGCAATTATGAGGAAAAGCGTATCTTCATCAACGAGGGCATGGACGAATTGCAGAATATCAAGACCGCAATCCATGAAATCGCCCACGCCACGCTGCATGATACCGCCCTTGCCATGCCGGAACGCCCCGACCGCCGCACCCGCGAGGTACAGGCGGAAAGCGTCGCCTATGCGGTCTGCCAACATTACGGGCTTGATACGTCGGACTATTCTTTTGGGTATATCGCCGGGTGGAGCAGCGGAAAAGAACTTGCAGAACTGAAAGGCTCTCTTGAAACAATCCGCAGCACCGCCGCAAATCTGATTGATACCATAGACGGACATTTTGCAGAAATCCAAAAGGCACAGGATAAGGAACAGACCACCGAACAGGCACAGCCCGCACAGGAAGCCGCCAAACAGCCCGAAACAAAAGCAGCCGCGCCGGAGCTTCCCGAAGAAACAGCCCCGGTACAGGAAAAAGAAGCACAGCCGGAACAGGCTGCACCCGCCGCCCCTTATTATACTATCAATGAAGCTGCCGCCAAACGTGCAAAGGATATGAACAGTTTTTCCGATTATAAGCAAGGCAGCGCGACGGCTGAATACAGGCATTATGTAGATGAAGCCGTACAGCTTGCAGAAAGGCAGAAACAGCGGGTAGACCCGATGTACCATGAGAAAATCGACAGCCTGCTTGACACCTATGCCCGGAAACTGGCGGCGAACATGAATAAAGGCTATGAGATTGACGCGCGTGTTCCCTCTATCCTGATTGCGGGCGGCTCTAACTTCCCCACAAGGAAGAAAGAAAAGCAGAACGCAGCCCGCGACAGCAATTACCGGGAATGGCAGGACATACAGGGGCTTCTTGATAAAATCCGCAGTACCGGCATGGGCGGTATCAGCGCAGACGACCCGCAGGCAGTACAGAAGTTAGAAAAGAAACTGGAAAGCCTTGAAAAATCACAGGAAACCATGAAAGCCGTAAACGCCTATTACCGTAAGCATAATACCCTTGACGGCTGCCCGCATTTACCGCCAGAGGAACTGGAAAAACTGAAAGCAGATATGGCGAGCAGTTGGCATTTGGAGGACAAGCCCTTTGCGACTTGGGCGTTATCCAACAACAGCGCAGAAATCCGGCGCGTGAAAGATCGTATCAAATCCCTTTCACAGCAAAAAGAAATCGGTTTTGTAGGTTGGGAATTTGACGGCGGCAAGGTGGAAGCAAACACCGAAGCGAACCGACTGCAAATCTTCTTTGAGGATAAGCCGGACGAAGCCACGCGGGAAGCCTTAAAAAGCAACGGCTTCCGTTGGTCGCCAAAAGCCGGGGCATGGCAGCGGCAGCTTACCAGTAACGCCTACTATGCGGCTGATTATGTGAAAGCGATTGCTCCCCTTACCGGGGAAAAGCCTACCGAGTTACAGCGGGCGCATATCCGGCAGCAAAAGGTAGCTGCACAGGAACAACCCGCACAGGAGCAGCCGGAACAGGAAGCCCCACAGGACAAAGACACCTTTTCCATTTATCAGATAAAAGGCGGGGACGAAACAAGGGACTTGCGTTTTGAGCCTTACGACCGTCTGATTGCCGCCGGACACCGGGTAGACCCGAAAAACTATGCCCTTGTCTATTCCGCACCTCTTACGCCGGGGACTTCCCTTGAAGATATTTACACCCGCTTTAATATCGACCACCCGAAAGATTTTAAGGGACACAGCCTTTCTGTTTCCGACGTAGTGGTGCTTCATCAGAACGGGCAGGACACCGCCCACTATGTAGACAGCTTCGGTTATAAGGAAGTGCCGGAGTTTTTGCAGCCGGAAAATTATCTGAAAGCTGCCGAGCAGACCACCGAGCAAAACTACAACATGATTGACGGGCAGATAAACAACACCCCGACCGCTGCGGAACTGGAGGAAAAGGCGAAAGCCGGGGAACAGATTTCCCTTGCAGAATACGCCGAAGCCCTCAAAGCAGAAAAGAAACAGACAGAACCGGAGGAAAAGCCCTCTATCCGGGCGCAGCTTAAAGCAGCGAAAGAACAGACACCGAAGAAACAGGCAAAACAGAAAACACAGGATTTGGAAAGGAGCTGACGCATGAATAAGTTTGAAAACGTGGATATTTTCGCTTCTCTTGACGCTATCATGCGGCAGAATACAGGATTTTTCCAAAGTGATTTTGACATTGACAAGGAGATTATCGCAAAAGCAGCGGCAAGCCCTAACAGAGAGGATAAGACGCTGCTATGGTTTTGCCGCCCGTCCGGGACGCATTGTTTTAAGGAGCGCGACGTGTTCCTAAAGGATACCGCCGCCCACAATACATGGTGTTTTTACAAAGAGCAGACCTGCGACCGCGTTCTTGCCTATGCCGTCGAGCTGACGGGCAGGGAGCGCGGGAAAATCAAAGGCAATCTTTATGAGCTTGACTATGCAAGGCAGTATGAGCGCGTTAAGGACAATGCGCTTGCCGCCGACACAGTCAAGTTGATTTATGAGCATGGGACAAGGGAGATACCCGCCGGACAGCATTTTAACGGAAATCCCGATACTTCTTTAGGGAAGTTTGAACACTTTGAAGCAGTACCCAACGACCCGGACGCGCTACAATTCCTTTTACGGGAAGAAAAGCAAAAACGGGATAAACTGACACCGGGCGACTTCAAGGAACATACCGCCGCCCTGCGTGCTGGGCTGATTGAAGCCGAAGCGCGGCGCATTGTGCAGGAAATGAAGCGCAGGGACACGCCCAATAGCCCTAATAGGACACATTTCATGGTGGAGCTGTCCCCGACATTTATGCAGCTTGCGTCCTCTAAGGACACCGACCGTCTGTTTTCCATGTTGCCCTATAAGACACTTTCCTTTTCCAAAATCGAGGGCAGACATGGAACATACGCCTTGATTGATAAAAATGAAAACCGGGGCACAGATATTCGCAGGGTGCGCCCCTCAATCCGGGCGCAGCTTGCCGCTGACAAAAGAAAAGCCGCCCCGAAAAAGGCGGCTGTAAAATCAAAAAATCACGAATTGGAGGTATGAGCATGATTAGACTGACAGTTGAAGAAACAAACCTGTTGAGCATTTACAATGAGGACGGCAAACGTGGGCTTACAGAAAACATCAACGCTGCGCTGCCGTTCATGGACGAGGATATGCGGGAACTGGCGAAACGCACCCTTGCGAAAATCGCACCTCTGACAGAAAATGAGTATGCGGAGCTTGCTATTTTCGCCGCTGATGAGGTATGACCGGGATAAAGCGGCTTACACCACCCCAAAGCCGGAAAGTCAACAGCCTTGTAAAAAAGGAGTGCTGCAACTGCGAGCGCGGACACTGTATCTTACTGGACGACGGGGAGGAATGTGTCTGCCCGCAGCTTATTTCCTATTCGCTTCTTTGCAAATGGTTTCAGACCGCCGTATTGCCCCTTGATAAGCTGCTGTATGCAGAGCTTTTCAAGACCGAGGATAAAAAGCGTTGTACCGAGTGCGGAGCTTCTTTTGCGTCCACCTCTAACAGCGTCAAATACTGCCCGGACTGCCGGAAGCGTATTACCCGCAGACAGGCAGCGGAGCGCATGAGAAAACGGCGCGCCCTTGTTACGTAGTAGGGGCAAAAAAAGCCTTGATTTACGGGGCTTTCAGTGCTTGAAAATGACGCGGCAAGGGTTTTATACCTTATCCCCTAAAAATGACGTTCTATTGCGTAACAGATACCAAAAACGCACCTACATAAAACAGGGCGCGGACAGTCTTTTGTTGGCTGTCTGCGCCCTGTTCTTTTACTTTATTCGTGCAGTTCTTCTATATCCTTTATTCGGTTTTCCAATAGGATATACAGCTCTCCATTCTCTCCCCTTATAACCAGAGTATCATTTTCATCGGAATAAGTTCCATATTCCACACATTCTATATATCCGATAAGTGTATTTCCGTCCTCAAAAGTAATTTGGATTTTACTGTCTGCGTTAATATAAGTTTCTACGCCATAACTGCCATTTTCTAATGTTATTCTGTAACATGGTGTAATACCAACCATTTTCATAATTATTCCCGTTCCTTTCCTTTCTTCCGTTCCGGCTCTTTGCCTTGCCGCAAAATATTGTCTATGTTCTGTTTGATAACGTCGTATTCCTTGACTTGCTTTTTCAGTTTTCCATAGTCGGCATACAGGGCTTCTTTTTGTTTTTGAAGTGCTGCGTACTCTACTTGCAGGGCGGTAATGCTTGGGAGCTTGGAGATACCCGCTGCCTTGATTGTCTTTGCCGCTGCTTCATGGAGAATTATATCGCTCTCATGGGCTGCCCGGTATTTATCCTTATCCTTTGCCTTGCGGTATGCAGCATAGGCAGGCTTTGTCTTTTGATAGGTAGTGATATGCTTGATAAGCAGCGTCATATCGGTAAGTCGCTTTTCAACCTCTTTTAAGCTGTCCGCTGCCTGTTCGCTTGCTGCGGTAACTTCCGCGATTTTCGCTGTCAGCTCTGCGTACTGCTCAATCTTGTGTTCCGTCAAGAAATTCATGGTTTTAGCTGCCTGTTTCAGATTATGGATTTTTGCCCATTGCTCATAGCCCCGGCTTTCCTGCGCCTTGATACTGTTCTGAATATCAATGAGCAGACTAACGCCGCCGCGATCTGCGCGGGGAGCTTTCGCAGCGTGGGCGCGTTTGCCGCTTATCCGTTCACTGATAGCTTCCTCTGTATAATCTGCGCCGAGGGTTTTCAATCGGGTAAACCGTTCCTGTCCGGGAGCGCGGCAGGAGATATATTTTCCCGGCTTTATCTCATAGCCCGCCGCCTGTAATTTTGAAAGCAATTCCTCAAAATCTGATACTTGGGGA